>Ga0214544_1007652_pt1 | contig 18748 bp, 6 predicted proteins | sample CNSS3metaG_FD_160074 | JGI IMG/M metagenome (GOLD analysis project Ga0214544, IMG submission 160074) | Root nodule microbial communities from cowpea collected in UCLA plant growth center, Los Angeles, California, USA - CNSS3 | ecosystem: Host-associated > Plants > Roots > Nodule | place: USA... | reverse complement strand
AGTTCAGTTTTTCAAAACTTAAACTAATAAATAGTATAATTCAGTTTTCCTATTAATAGTTCAGTTAGTTTTAGTTTAATATAGTTCAATTAACTATAGTACAGTATGGTTAAGTTATTTTTGCCCAGCCCTACTAATCATGCATGGTGAGCCAAAAAAGAATCTAATCATTGTATGAACAAATGTTAATTCTATGTTAACAGTCTCTATATACAAATACTTCTTAGTTTGTTACCATTAAATTTCATATCTAGTTTTTACATTTGATAATTTTGCTGATCAACTATGTACTTGAATACCTACCAAGTCAACTAAGTAATTGCAGCTTTGATATTTTTCTTTTCAACATTCAAGTTGAATGAGACTGCAGACTAGGCTCCTTTCTTTAAGCTGACAACACATGGTGAAGATCAATCAATAAATGAGTAGAATATTTTGTCTAAGTAATAAATAAAAGTTTTCTAGTTTGCTACAAAATTAACTAAAACACATATCTTCAATGATATTATGGTAAAATCCTAATGAAGTAGAACATTTTTTTGCTTCTTATTTGCTCCATCAAAAGGATAAATGTCATGAAAAAGATTAAAAGCACATGGTAATATGAAGAGAAGAGAGAAACAGTTACCTCAAGAACACATATGTCATGGAAGACATCATTAAATTCTTGTAAGAGCAATCTCTCTTCTGCAACAATTCTTGCTAACTTTGATATCAATTCAGATGTTGTATAAGCCTGGTTACGAAGAAATTTCAACTTCAATTTCAATTTTAAATTTTCAATAGATAATATGAATAGTAGTAGTTCAGTGTGTTACCAAACATACCAAAGGTGAAAAACCAGATAAAACTGACATAATGGAATCTGTTAGATCAGATGCATAACGCTGAGCAATTGATGCCAATTGTATATCCACCTGAAAATACAAGGTAACATCTCTAAAAACATGTCTTTTTATATTAAATAACATCTAAATGTCTTTAGTTGAACTTACCTTTGCCCCTTCCAATAGAGGAACTTTGCATATAACATAATGCAAACACTCTCTCAGTGTGGTAATTGCACCTAGATGTTGTCTCTCCATACATACCCACGTTTCCAACAACTTCATCTACCAACCCATAAACAGAAATGACCACAAAATTAAACTTCTAAAACAATACAAATATCTCAGTTGGAATCTCTTTTAATCAATTCAATCGTAATCATTGATATACACTGCTACACTCACCTGAGAATGCAATACAAAATTTAGCTTCATCTTGAGTTTTTCTCTCTCAACCTGTATCTTCTTTTGCATCACCGAATGCCGCAACTTGGTTAAACCATCCGAAACATTTATCAAATTGCTCTATATACATAGATAACAATTCACAACAACGTTAACCTCATTATATATTCAATATAAAACCATTCAATAACACAAAAATTCCAAATATTTTCCCAAAGAATGATAATTGTTTAGGCTAAATATAAAACAAATAATGACTTAATTAATTAGATGTAGCCATATATAGCAAAATGTAAATTTACATTCATAATAGCTATCTTAAATCATTTACCATCATTTTACATTATTGTAAGGATGATTTTGATTGATCCATTAAAACTTTTAAAACTCTTCAAAATGAACTGAATCAACCAACAGATCTATGTATACTTCATATGAGTGGCAAACTATACAAAATTCAAGAGTGTGAACAATACCTCAGCCTGAAGAGACATGGAGTGATTCACAGTATGAGCTCTAGCATTTGCGAACCGCCATTGAATCAAACGGTTATGAAGCAAACGCAACTGATGAACCACCTCAGTAGTAGAAAAGGATTTCTTAGTCCTAAAGAGATCCAAACCCATGCTCAGAATCTTCTCCACTCTCTTGTGTGGAGGTTTCAAGCTGGAAAACGACAATGGCTTATCCTTGCTTTCGAAAGACAAAGGTGGTGATCCTGATCTTCCCGGAGACAGTGCCCACTGAGACTTGGAACTCATGTACCCAATAAGCGAATTAGCCTTCTTCACCGCTTTCTGTGTGATATACTTCTTCATCATCCATGAATCATCAAAAGACAAAGGGTCAGAATCAGAAGCTTCCCCTCTTCTGCCACACGCTGCCATGTACTTAGAAGAAACCTCCCTACCCAATTTCCTCGAACTCAGTGTTCTCTGCAGAGGAACAGAATCCAAACTCGTATTTTCAGATTCTGAATCAATTGAGTTCTTAGCACAGAGAAAATTTCCCTTAAAGGTATTTTCATCCAGAGAGTGTCTCGCAGGATCAAGATAAGAACTTGCTTTCTTCACCACAGGAGAAGGAGAAGGAGAAGATTTTCCTGATAAACCATTCTTCGTGGTCCTACCAACAACGTCTCGATCTCGATCTTGATTGTTTTCTTCTAAGCCATAGCCATTGGTGTTGTTTCTGAACTCCCTGCAACTTCTCTGTTTCGTGAGAGCAGAAAAAACAGAGCCTGTTCTGTTTGTGGGTTTCTGATTCTGATGGTGGTGCTGTTCTTCCCTTTCTTTGAGCCTCTCGTTGCCAATGTGATCCGCGAGAGTGGTGGAGTCTTTCCTCGCCAAGCGGTTGAACCGGCCGAGCGGGGAGCCTGAACCAGGTTCAGGCGAAGCAGTCGAGTTTGAAGACATGAACCGGGAACTGACAAAACGGGTTCTGGGTTTGGGAGAATAAGGAGAGACAGAGCCATTGGAATCGCTCTTCATTGAAAGAAGAAACTGAAAGAACAAACAAAAATTACTGATGAAAAAATGGGTTTGAAACAGAACAGAAAGAAAAAAGAACAGAGAACAGGTAGGAGAAAACAGATGAAACAGGTAGCAGAGAACAGATGAAGTTTTAACGTGTGAGTGCAACAACGTTGGTAACAGTGAACGCATGAAAAATGGCGCGGCAAAATATTAATACAGAGAAATGCGCCGGCACAAGTGGAAGGGGTTACTCTGTTTTCTCTCGTCAGTTTTAAATTATTCATTTAATCATCTTCTCTGTTCTTGACGAAAGAGTAAAAAAAAACAAATTTACATAAGGAAAGTTTATCATCTCTTATAATTTAATTAATTGTTTGTTCCAAACAATCATTAAGATAAGAGTTCATTTCGAAAATTATAAAACAGGAAAAAAATGTCCCACTTGGATATTGAAGCGTGTAATTTTGGTTATGGATTCTTTTTAATGTTTGTAATTAGTTTTATGAATGAATTGCATATAAACTTTTCCTATATAAATTAAAAAATATTTTTATTGATATATATTTTTTAAGTTGAAATTAATACTAATTAACTTTTATCAATTATGCTTTACTTTTTGCATAATTATTAACTAATTAACACTTTCATATTCATAATGAAGTAAATTAAAAAAATAAAAAATCTCATAAATTTAAGTTATGTAAATAAAAAAAACTACACTATAATTTGAGAAATGAACATAGTAATTATGATTAAATGTGAATCTATTATACCGAAATGGAATCATAGATAATATCGATGAGCACAGCTGATATTGTAGCATTTATGGGATAATAAAAGAACATATTTAAAAGGTGCAGTATGTTAGTAAGTGGTGGTTGATTGGAGGCAAAAAAATGGAAAGTGATGTTTTGTTTTGAACAAAGTGGTGAAACTGTGAAAGCATGGAGCCAAATATTAAGCCAACAAAGAACTGCAAGTTTTTGTAAAGCCTGCTCTTCTTTCTAACTTTGGAATTTTAAGAAACTTTTTTCTAATTTTCAATTTCTATTTCCCTACATAAATTATAAGCAAAACAAAATATCTGTATATGATGCCTAAAAATTGAATATATGTAGAGTAGTTGACAGTACTATAAATTAAGATAATAAAAATCAATAATTATTTTCCATTTTAATAAATTAATTGAATCTATTAAAGAAGAAAAGAGTGAAAAAATACATGTTAAGAGTGTTGATAATCAATTCAATGCAGAAACAAACCAATTCAAATCAAACTAAAGTGCATTTGTTTTTTATAAAAAGGAAAAAAAAAACTACATTTTGTTTTAAACTTTGGATTTGAGGAAGAAGTTACACTAAAATCTATCCTTATACATCTACAAAAAGTTCATGTATCTGTTAAGAGGAAACTTTAAAGAAAAAAATAAATAAATGAAAAATACTTGCTTGATGGGAATGTTTATAATCAGTTTTTTTTTTTTCAAGTCAAATCTAACAGAATATTAAATTTGTTTTTAACTTTGGATTTGGCGACAATTGTACAAAGAATTAATTCAATCATATTCGCAAACACTTCCAAGGGTCGATTAAGGGAGAAGTGTAGTTAAACATTGCTTGATGGAAGAATACTTAAACAATAGAATGTGAGAGTGAAGTGATTGTCTCACTCAGTAAAAGAACAAATCAACAAAAATATCAAATACTATATAAAGATTTTAACTTTTTTTTTTTAATAATGTCATGGTTGGGTGAAATTAGTTCTAATCATAACGTGCATATTAAACTCTTCATCGCCATATTAGTACACACTAATTCTCATATAACCTAAAAGTAATTATTTGTTAGAGTTTTTTTTTTTTCACTTGTTAGAATTATTTGTTGTTGTAAACTACTACTATTTCTCACTTCATATTAGTTAGAGTTTTATTAAACAATCCCAAACAGACTATTTTTTTTTAACTTCAATAATTTTTTTTTTTAACATTGACATCAATATTATTCTTTATCAATATTTTGTTAGGATTTTTTTTATATTATGTTAATGTCAATCAACAACTAGGATTTTTTTTTTTTTATATTAATGTTAATAAGAAAAACTTTTTTTGTGATCGATGTCAACCGAGAATTTTTCACCCGATATCAATTAACAAATAAAAAAAATCAATTAGCAACGGTACTAACCTTAACAATATCAATTTAAGTAATTGTAGTTGATATCAATTGATACCAACTTAAGTAATTGTAGTCACATCAACTGAAAACCATCTCGACTGACAATAATTAAGAAGAAACTTTGTTCATTTCAATTAAAAAAATATTAACTAATTTTGAGTGAAAAATAACATCATTAATCTGAAAAAAAAAATATAAATAGTAATATTTTTTAATTATTAACCATTATTTAATATTTAAATATTCTTTTGCACTTGATAATAATTCAAATTAAAATTTAATAAATCTAAAACAGATTAAATATATTGAATGTTTTAGAGATTATAAAATGTCATATCTAAATAATGCATTGAATTTACTTTAACACCTTTAAAATAAATCATTCAACACATTTTAAATTCTTCAAATATAAAAAATTGCCATATATTTTCATTTTTTTTAAAGAACCCTACTCAAAATATAAAATGGATGCTTTCAATACAGTTTTGTGGAGATTCGAGTTACAAATTTTGGAGAGTTAGAATAAGAGAATACGAGATACCCCTACCTATACCAAGAACTTCATGGCATCACCATTTTTTAGTTAAACATTATGAGATTAACGTGAGGAAAACAAAGTCTCGTTGAACAGAATAATTAACTAATCCCGTAACATTAATAGAACATTGAAATACTAAAACTCACCTGGGTTTTTCATGAAAAATGTAAGAACTGAGGAGAAATTGGCATAAATCTTTAAAACTTCGATGCCATGCTAAGGTGGATGTTCGACCTTTGGTTACAAACTCTCAAACTCTTAAAAACTAAAAAATGTATCAAGAACGATTGGTTACTTTACTATATGTATGTGTATGACTATTTTTGCTACTACCGTCATCATCATGACGCAGTGGGAAGAAAATCAATGAAAATTACACTGTTGCAATAATGGGTGAGAATAATCCACGTACTTTTCCCACAGAGGCTTGTACCTTTCCATTCCAATCTTCAACCACGGTTTAGAGTTCCCATTGAAGTGTAGAACAGCCCCTCTTTCTATCAACTGAGGATCAACATTTGTGTAGCCAAAACCCAGCACATGCCATGATGGATCCAATGGCTCAGTGAGCCCATAGAAGGTTAACAACCCAGGTGGCAAGGTACCAAGTTTCCACAATGTTCTGTCTGCATTCTTTTCTTGCCAATAGTGGTAGATTCCTGTCACGTTCCTTTTCCTCCATTGAACCAAATCAAACACGTTCATCCCAAATGCCCACCCACAAGCATCAGGGTCAAAATGTGTTCTTATCAGAGGGTGTGTGTAGTTCAAGTATTTATGGTATCTGTGAAATGTCTCCATGCATGTCTCAACCGCTCCATTCACATTCCCGTTCAAATCAATGGTGAAAAGATCAGAGAGATCCTTCTGAACCACAACATCATCATCCAGGAACACCACTTTCTTCAGCTCAGGAAAAACTTCAGGGATGTAGAACCTCAGGTGGTTAAGCATGGACAGATATTTCGGATTCCTGAACTTGATGGGAGTTTTGTTATCATCATTGTTGCCTTTGAAATAATAGTTCTGTATCTCTGAGTCTTGTAGCTGCTTAAGCACAGGAACGTATGAAGCATTCAGCCAGCTGAAGTCTTCGAACCTTTGAACTTCAACTGTCACCCCTCGAAAATCGTTCAAAGAAAACCATGCCTTCATTGCAGCATAATTTATTTCATCTGTGACAAGGTGAAAAACAATCTTATCTGGGTTTTTGGAATTTATCGAAGTGGAATTGATTACAACCGAGGTAGCGAGGATATTATCAGAAAAGACACAGAAGTGGTAAAGATCATTGTCCTTCAGTTTCATGTCCACTTGTCTTTGGTCCTTCAAATTCTTCTGCAGGCTCAGATTCGTGAACCATTGAGATGTCAACCTGACACCAAGGCAAAATAGGCTCTTTGGGACTTCTTCAGCAGCTATTTGTCCATATTTTGAACTCTTCTCACTTGCAGAACTCATCTGTTCTTCAAGACCTTGAATTTTTCCTTTCAGTCTCATGATCATGCTTGCACTGTCATAATGGAGCTGCTGGGCCTGAAACAGTAACAAGGCCATATCACGAATTGCATATTCTGATTCCTTGATTGTTAATGGAGTACGCCTCGTGGCAGCATTTGAGAGAAAAATCTGTGAAATGCGGATCTGAGAAGTTAACTCCCAAGCAAATTGGTGGTTGTTACTTTCTTTGGCAATTACAACAAAAGCTTTTGCCAGTGAGATTTGATCATTAATTTGTCTGGTCACAGACTCAGGACTTAACATCTCGTCCGTAACATTGAACCCTTCAATAACCCTGTCACGCCTGAAAGTTCTCTACACAACACCATACAATAACTTATCAGTAAACAAAGGACGGATTACCAAGAACTCAAATCAACCATGACATGGAAACTTAATCCTTATCATTATTCACCATAACAATTCAATATTAGAAACTAAAAAATAATAAACCTTTATAAGCAATGAACTTTTTATGCATTGTGAATATTTGACAAAGTTAAGGCAAACACAAAGTTGGAAACAACGTACGTTATTCTTGTCATTGAATGGAAAGGTTTTCCAATAAGATTGCTAGGAACTTGGAACTAAGAACTAAGAACACACCCCAATATAGTTACATACTGTATTTGATCATATCCACCCCTTAATCCTCCCCCCTCCCGAGCAATACATGAACAAAAATATTCTGGCATGGTTTAAACTAGTCATTTTACTCCACAGTGCACACAGATACATGCATGTACACCATTGATGAATCCAAGAAAACCAAGATGACCCTACGCATTAGAAAGACGATAAAGATACAGAAACAAACAAATCAATTATCCGTAACTCGCCATTATCATTATTCCTAAGTCACTTAAAACTAAATGGATTACTATTTTACACTTGAAGACCTCAAAAGTCTAGAAGTGAATCAATATGCATGATTTTCTCCAGAACAATACTAGAAATCTATAAACTGACAGAAGAAAAAAGAAACAATTAAAGAAAAAGAAATTGTGGTGATTAAATAATTCATACCCTTGAGAATTGGTGAGCGGAGTCGATTTTGGTGGAACCTTTGGCGAGAATATAAATAAAGAAAAGAATCAAAACGGAACTCGATATCCACCACACTACATCCTGGAGCCTCCTCTTCCCTGGTCTTCGAAAATCTGCGCTTCTTCGCCTCATAATTGGAGCTGAAGACAGAGATCCGCTGCTGGGTTTGGATCTTTTGGAAATAAAGAACGAAACTTTGAAGAAATCTTTAAGTTTCAGTTTACCCCCAAGGGCTTCTTGATCAGTGAGTGAGCACAGAGAAGAAGAGAAAGAGACAAATATGAAACCGTTGGGTTGGGAATGGGAGAGAAGTGGGTTTCTGTGATTCTGTTCGTTACAAACTGCTCTTCCTACTAACAAAAATGGTATATGCCACATGCACATTCATTTTTGGTAATCCTTTTTCTAAGAAAAATAATAATCATGATAGTAAACCTCATACCAGAAATTAAAATGTTTATTGATTTAGTATATATCATTTTTAAAAAATAAGTATTTTTAAATACATTTGATGTAACGCAGTACCATTGTATTTAGATTATAGATATCAGATTAGATATATTTATATTATTTTCCGGTAACATTAGGTTACATATTACTATTAAAAAGTGACATGCATGCAATAAAAATCTGACATTTCTCCAATAAAATGACTTGAAAAAAATATATTACCAACCATACAATTTTGATAAGCCCTTATGATTGTATGTCAGACTTTATTTCTTACCTTAACTGGAAATTTCAAGAATTGCATCACATACTATCACAATATTTTTAAAAAAAAAAACTATAAAAAGATTGTTTGAATGTTATTATTTATCTTTCGATTAATATATAATTCTATAATAATCTTTACCTTTTCACATTTTTTTGCAAAATGCTAACTTTTTAACATTTTTATATCCAAAAACTATTTTTCTGAAGTCAATTTTAAGAAAAAAATGTTACACCAATAGGCTTTAAGAAGATAACATTCACAAGTTTAGAATAATTTAAGAGACTGTGACGGTCACATTCACAAATAACTTCAATGCTTAAATGCTTAATGCTTGGTTGCGCTTCTCACCTTCATAAACATTTGAATTCTCAGCTAGAAAATAAAGAATTATTTTGATGGTTATTTCACGTGAATAAATTGTATTTATTTTTTGTGGCTACATAGGTTTTAGAAAAGGAAGAATTTTGAAAATTTAGAGAAATATTTGAGAAAAATTTTTAAAAAATATATATGTGGATTGCACGTACATATAATAAAAAATGATAATGACAATTTTCTTCATTTTTTTTACATCCAAAACTCTCTCTTAATAAATGGAAATGAATTAAAAATTACTAATTTTGGTGGACTGCAAGTTGTTTCTAATAAATTTGAATGAGTACATGGCATTCTTAATAGATAATCACACGCACAGTTTTAATATATTCTTTTTAAGGGAGATTTAATAACATTTTATAAATTTCATTCTTAAAAAGCATTTTATAAATTTCATGGCAACATGTTTTTGGATATTTTTTTTACTTTTATCAGCATGAATATATTAAATTATAGTTACACATATTTATTAAATTATATTAAAACTAATTATATGTTTGTATAAAAAATTAAATTGGCGTACCTTAAGTCTTTCACGTTAGATATATATTTTTTTATTATCAACGCCTTTTTTTTTTAATTTTACATAAAACATTACCGACATTTGTATAAATATAAACATTAGGTGACATGAAATAAAACAAATTTGTTTACAAATTGAATGTTAAAATTTATTTATTAACATGTTAAACTTTGAAACCCTTAAACACATGGTATGAATATCTCGAAGACTTTTTCAAGAGTCTTCTCACCCGTAATTTTGTTTACAAACTTTATACTGTCTCTTATTTTACATCACCTTAAAATTGTGCTTAATATACGTGTTATTCTTTTTCCAACCTGTTTTATGTAGCAAATTTCTTATTATTTTACTTATGATGCATGAATCTTTTATTCCTAATTAATAATCAATTAAATTATATTATATTATATTATATATATATATATATATATATATATATATATATATAATTAAAGTGTTTTTTGGACCGTTTTAACCCTATTTCAAAAGAATAATAAATCCATGTTTATGAAAAAACTATTCCTATTATAGATATCATACAACCAAACATAAGTGTAGTTATCTCTACATTTAGTAATCATTCTACTAACAGATCCAAAGTTTTCGGTTGTTATTAAGCATCATACTCTAATATATCTATAATATGTTGTTCAGTCCCCCACATCCATTTCTTATTACACTTTTGCTATATATATCTTATCTTATTGGTGCATCCAAGTTGCCTTTAAATATATTAAGAGTTGCAAGAGACAAAATTCTACCATGACTCCTTGGACAAACACAACTAAAAGTCTAACAGGGTTAGATTGTCTTGAAAAGATACAAAACACCAAACCCTCATTTCATACCTCTTGACAGACATTCATGATCCCTATCCAGTTCCTTATTTGTGATTATAGTTATATTTTCTAAGTGACCGAATGAATACACTAAATTGGACAAAGAATCTAGTTTGAATAAGAAAAATTAGTATTACCAATTTTATACTTCATCTAAGCCCAAACATTTAATTGTGTCAAAGTAAATATTTCTTCTACATATGATCCCATATGTTTCTTATAATTGAAATCTATAACCCTTACATAACTTATTTCCTCTTTATTATTAAGGGTCAATATCAAATTGTTGGAAATGAGCTTTTGGTTGATTATCATGCATTATTTTCACGAAATGAGCTTTTAGTTGTTGCACATTTTCCAAATATTTGTTGCTATATTGTAAGTGAGAAATAAGTGTGTATTAGTCTCTCCACCCACATAATACACGGAAAACATCACTTAGTTATACACCTTTCCTCGTAACATTTGTCTTTGTAAGCACCTTATTCATGACTAACTTCAACCATCTTCGTGGCACTTGATCAACTTGACCTTCCTCTCATTCGTTCATCTCTCCATGCATCAATCTCATCATCTTGATCTACAAATTGCCTCCAATCATCATGAATCAACCTTAGGCCCTCTCTCAGATCAGATCTTGCGCTCTTGATCACGCTTTAGCCTCGATATTTTCCTCGCTTGATCGTGTATCAACCTTGCTCTTATACATAGGCGGCAACATCAAGTTTGATTCTCGATTGAATGCTCTCGTGCCTCCTTTGATTAGCATCCAACGGATCTAGCCACTCTCTTTAACAAAATTGTGTGTTTTGGGATAAGGACTTAGTCAACACTTCAATTGACTAAAACAAGATGCTATGCAAAAAGAGATAATTGGAGTTAAGGACTCACATGAAATTCAGTAAAAATAAAGAACTTCCTGACAAACAAAGTTTTATTAAAAAGATTGTTCTAAAAAGAACAAAACTAAGTACATTAAAATACTCTTAAAATCAACTATTTTGTAAATTTTTTCTAAAAACTTTATTTTTTCTATACCATCTACAAAAATAATTAATTAAAGACAAAAACATATTTATTTAGCCAAAAAATTTAAAAAAAAAAATTGGAGTGCTAACAGTACGCGAGATCCAATTGCGCTGCGAGCAGACTTTTGATTTTTCTTACGCTTAATCAGCTAATGTAAATCATGCAATCAGTATTAATTCTGCGGTGACCAAATAAAAGCCAACTTGAGCAGAGAACCAACCATTTTCGGACAGAAACTTTATCCCAAATTCAACCATTAATATAATATTAACAACCTACGCAAGAACATATTTGCCAAAACCATGTACCGTTGAAAGAACTAATACGAGCACCTCGTGAATGGAATCGTTAACAAAAGAAGCTCACAATGTAGACATAACCATTTATAATGGAATATCATTAGTTTGTTTGCTTCGATTTTTTCTTTCGCTATCTTTTTGAGATGTTTTGAAAGAAAAAAATGGTTAGTTTTCTTCAAAAAGAAAAAAAAAATGGGTGGGATGGGTTGTATTTTTTAGACTGTGTTATATAAAATGGCTGACCTGTCCCAGTTCATTTGCAATGAGCCAAAAACGGGTCGGATAAAAATGGGTGGGACTGGACCATTTTGTTGTTCCCAACTTGAAGAAGAACTTTAAAAGTCCAAGTAAAAATGAAAATATTTTTGGTGGTGTTTAAAGATTATGATTTTAAGTTTTGACTTAAAATTAGCTTTATTTATTTATGTTTGATTCATTCTCACTAAGTATTAAAGGAAGATTTTCTAATTCAGCATACACCCTATTCTAAAAAAAAGAGAAAATGCTTTTTGAAAGTTAAAATCAAACTTAAGAAGATTTATAAGTTTTTTCCAAACTTTCAATAAAATTTGGTTTAACATATTAATAATACATTAAAAACTGGTCCAACACACTAAAATTAGTTTTGACAAATTAATAAAAAAAAAATGATATTGAACTTGAGAGGTTTTAAGAACATAATAATCAACTAATAATAGATTAAAATAGAGTGCTCTTTCAAGATTTAATGCTTTTAGCAAAAATAATTATTAGGAATTTTTTTAATCGATTAAAATTATTTCATAACTAATGATGAACCTATTTAAATGGTTAAAATGAATAATAATCATCATTTCATAGAAAACGCTGCAAAATTTTCAAAATTCAATTAGAATAATTGATTAGGAGCCTAATTTAATCAATTAAAAGCGTTAGAAGATATTTTTAATCAGTAATTTGAAAAAACTATAAATAGAGACTTACTCTAAAATCTTTTGAACAACTTTTGCAATTAAATAGAGTGAATCAAAATGAGTTTTTTTTTTAATTGTATAGATAATTTTTTTAAAATAAAAATATATATGATATGATATAATTCCATTGTTATTTTAAACCAATAATGTTGTAACAAAATTTCTAAAAATACTTTCTCAATTTAGAAATACAATTAGAAGAGCTAAATTAATTGATACGAGTACTTTTGTGCTTGATAGTTACAGGAAAAGGCAAATAGGGTAGGGGCAGCGAGGTTTATCTTCCACTGCAGCATATGCAAGTTTTGGTTCCCCTGTGATTCCAACACAATGGGTTACCCTCAATAGTCTCTAATCGAACACGAAGGAACCCAAGAGCCATGTCCACAACAATCCCAACCCTCTTATCTCCCACACTCTCTCTCAAACCCGCATTCCCTTCTACCCAATTCCAACCCTTAAGGCCCCAATTCAGACGAAAACTCATCGGCTTTTCCGTCAAATCCCCCACCTTTTCTCTCGGGAGGATTTTCGCGCTAAACGACAAGGCCAGTAACGGCGACGTTTTGAATGGATTGGATGAAGCAGAGAAAGAGGCGCGAGGGAATAGCACCATGCCCGAACGCTTTAGATACCTCACCAAAGAAGTTCCAAGTCCTCCTGTTCGCTGGCCATGGTTTGTGGGTCAGTTTCATTTCCCCCTCTTTCTCTCGTACAGGACAAACAGGATAAATTAAATAAATTTAACTTTTTTATTTTCAGCTGAACAATTGTGTTAATATTTTTTTTTTTGTGGAATTATAAAGAATGATGCTTGGGTTGTTGTGAAGGTTTTGTTTGGTTGTAGGATCGATGGGCAAATAAGAATTGGGGAAATTTAATGTTTTTAAAGTTGTTGCGTTTCATGTCATGGTTAAACGTTTTGGCATGCACAATTATTCAGGGCTGAGACTTTGTTTGACATACCAGTTGAGGTTCAGCCCCAAATTTAGAGTTTTTTTTAGTGATTTTGTCATTCTATACGTTTTGATGGAGTTATTACTAATTAGTGATTATATAAAATCAGTAGGAAGAGATTATCACTTGTCATGCACTATGTGGGTGATGTGTGTGTATATACGGTTTTCTTTTGCTATGAGGTGTTCAAAACTAAACTTGACTGAATCACCAAACTCAATCGTTGTAAACCGTCGAATCTATCCCAAAAAATCTGAAATCTGATGAAACTAGAAAAACTACATTTTTTTTATTGCGGTTAAGTTTTTTTTTTTCGGCTTCTTTTGGTAATCATGCGGAATCTCATTTTTAATGCAGTCGTATTGATTTGTAACATTGTGTAGTAACATTTTGAATTTTCTATAATGTTATGGTGTGATTCCATGTGTTTTGGATACGTTGAACTATGAGTTTATGACATTAACAATATATAGACTCAAAATTTAACTTGAATGGTCTGTAGTGCACTCTTTTACCAAAGGTTTTTAGCGTGTATTGCATTTATTGCTCTTTTGCTTATGCTGTATGAATTCATTTTGTGTGATAATGTAACCATTTGATTCCATGTTATGTACAGTGATGGCTTTTCTCATCTATGCTTGGAGAGCTGTTCTATTTGAACTTTCAAACTGGAAGAATGCTGCATTCGCAATTGCTCGTTTTATAGGATATATCTTGAAATACGCATTTGCTGTAGTGTACCATTTCATAGGAAGCCCAATCACGTTTTCAATTAGATGCATGGAGGATTTATTTTACACAGTTCGGGCTTGTTACTCTTGGATAATTGGCAATGCCCCTGTACCAGACCTGACCCTCATCATCGTGCTAGCATCAATTGTTTTAGCCATTGGTGAAGCTACTGTGCCAAACTGCATCAACAGCCAACCTTATGTTTTGACCATATCTGGTGTTATTGGCTATGCTGCTGTTAGAGGATATGTTTCTGAACCTTTGTTCTGGACCCTTCTGGTTGGGGTGTATGCCTTTTCAAAATTTGTGAAGAAGAGAGATGATGTTTCAGCTGCAATGCCAGTGGCAGCCGTTCTTGCTGGTGTTGGGGAGCCTTGGGTTAGAGTTTTGGTGATTATTTCATACACGGCCTTAGCCATATATCAGTATTCCAAAATGGGTTTAGAAGGGAAAGAAGGTGGAGAAGATGAAACAAGTGAGATGAGGCTTCCAATTCCACTTGTTCTTGCAGCTTTTGCTATTGGTTTGCGAGTTGCTGCTAAGTGGGCTGGGTACAGGCACTTGACATGGATGATTGTATGAGTCCAAAGAAGAATGCATTTTGGTGATCTATAAAGTTGAGGTAGGTTATGATATAGATGTTCTACTTGATGCTGTTATTGTAGTGTTCTTTGCATGCTTTATAATGAGTAGTGAATCCTTAGGTTGTGCCTGTGCGTATAAGCTTCTTGTCAGATTTTCAGAAAATGTACTGTCAGATTTTATGTTTGAATTCTTTTAGGGAATTAATGGAATGAAATGCAAGAAGAAAATGAAAGGATTTTGGATTATTGCCAAGACATGTATTTTATTAGGTCAATTATAAGTAATTCTTCATCTTTTTTTTTTTTTTTTCAATGATATTTTAATTTGCATGATTTATGAAACTCACATGTTTTATGCATTGTTTGATAAGAAAATAAAAGGTAGGGATGATTCTTAAGTTATGTAGTAAGAAAAAATTGAAAGGAGAAAGGTAAAAGATTTTTTTTTTCTCACTTTGTATGTACAGAAAGTTGAAGAAAATAAAATATATGCATGCAATGACATAAATACCCCCAATTTGTAAAAGTAGGGACTGTTTGTTATTTAATTTTAGGTTTTATTATGATTTTAAGTGTCTTAATATTGGGATAATATTGCTTCTAGTCCACTAAGTTTGAAAAACGTTTTCTTAAATTATTCAAAGCTAAAAGAAATATGATTTTAGTTTCTGTATACTAAATTTAAAGAATTAAAATGTTATTTTAGGTATAGAATGATGTAACGTTTAAAGTTTAGAGTGTAAGATTTAAAGTTTATAAATGTTTTGTAGTCTTTTAAATTTAATATTTATATATATTGTAATTCAAAGTACTAAATAAATACTTTTTAAAATTTAGAAAATTGAAATTAAAATATTTTACATTTTCCCTTCCTTCTTCCTCATCTCCACTCCGTCTACTGCACTAAAAAAAAACTTTAGTTATAGTTGCTCTACTAAAAATGATATTTTACCCTCTCCTTTATTAAATATATTTTTAGATAAATAATACCATTACGCATGATGATTATATAATATATAAAATATTATCTATTAAATGATAATATATATATATATATATATATATATAAGTTTAAAAATTAGAATTTATCAAAAAAAATTGGGCAAAAATAGATTGGAGAACAAAAATACAAGGATACTTGATGAATTCTTTAAAATCAAGTGATATCAATTCATGGAAGAGATCACATTAAGGGGTTAAATACGTAAATATAATAATTAAATTATTAATTAATTCTAAATTTATATTTTTAGGATGGATAATGATATTTACTTAATTTTTTTTTCCACTTTTAACTCATCACTCCTCAACTCTTAAATCATCAAAATAAATGATTGATTATTAAAATGATGAGTTAAAAATGGATAAAAAAGTGGATCAAAATATGATTATCCATATATCTAACTTATCCTTTTCATGTGGGATTGGGGTCGAATAATAAGGACAAACTAAGTGTATAAGTTGTTTTCTCATGCTTATTGTTTGAACTACATTGTTCATTTTAATATTTTTCAAGTCTTCAATTTGTATGAGAGTTTCTAAGTCTAAGAGTATCAATTTATTTTGTTTATTTTTTTCGACATTTTTAACCTTTCTCTTGAGCTTTAAGTAGCATTGTTGTTTTACTTAGTTTTATTGATTTTCCAAGGTCTTCTTGCATTTGTTTTTTTTATTTCTTGTCGATATCACATGCTTTTGGAAAATTTTACTCGTTTTTCCCCGGGCATGTCAAATATTCTTACAAAAAGTTGAGATGATTTTCCGAAAAATTTAATTTTACTTTTTTCTTCTTGTTTGAAAGTTATCATTTTGATAAAGCTTGAACTGACATGGCAGTGTGTGTGCAACGACACTTCAATACCAAAATTAAACAATAAATAACTAAGCTAATAATGTATAATCAATTAAGAATATATACCTTAATAGCACAGCCTATTTATATTATTTTAATAAGTTTTAATTGGATAAATCTTATTGATTTATCTCAATTTTCTAATAATGACTTATCCATCTTATTATTAGTTTAAATGTTCAAAAGCATTACACCACTACAAGAAAATTTTATTTTTGCTAGAAAAATTAGTGAGGGAAAACATTTGTAGCTAATCTCTAGTTAATTTACGAGGGAATAGAGAAGGAATAAAATTGTAGCTGGTTCGCAGCAAAATAGCTACAAATTCACCATAACATATATTTGTAGCTAATTCCTCACTAATTTGTTAGGAAATAGTGAATGAATAAATTTGTAGCCGGTTCGTAGCAAAATAGCTACAAATTTACCAGAAAATGTATTTATAGCTAATCTCTCACTAATTTGCGAGTAAATAGTGAAGAAATAAAATTGTAACTTATTCATAGCAAAATATATAACATGTATTTGTAGCTATTTCTTCTCAATTAAAATTATACTAAATTAAAAATTAAAATAATTTTTAATTGAAATATCTATTTTTTAAAATTTAAATATTTTAAAATTATATTTAATTTATATATTCTAAATTAATTTTAATTTAAATATATAAAATTGTTATTTTAAAGCATAATTGTATATATTGAAATATAGAATATAAACATAAACATAAATATAAATATAAATATCAATAAATAGATTAGAATATATTTATCTCACAAAAATATAAAAGAATTCATAACAATCGAGTTATAATAAATATTTAGTAATATAACAAATCTTAATAATATAAACCTTAATCATTAACTAAAACTAAACAATAAAATATCACAAAAAAATTAGATATATAAACTTTAATTGTAGTAAAAGAATTATAAATTTAAGAAAATATAAACTAAAACAAGAAAAAATATACTTGATACTTTAACTAAAAAATTATCATATTTATAGTTTACAAAATTTTTAAAAATTTTCAATGTTTTATTTAAATTTGGTTATTTAGGAAAAATAGTTTTTATTTGTTTAATAAAAAAAAATTATTTTTATTGGCGATTGATTTGGAAGGGTTATATGAAACCGTTAGAAAGAGAGATTGTGTTAGGATTTTTTAACAGCTAACCACATCTATATTATTTTAATATTTTTAATCTTTTATACTTCTTTCTTCGTGGTTATTTTTTTTCATAGATATGTTTCAGTGACCTTTCAAAGGATGAAAGAGAAACGCATTCGAGTGTGCGTGAAGATTAAACCATGGACGACGAACTGCTCGAGCTGTAGCGACAAATCGAGTATACACAGTAAGCCAAGTCGATCATTCGATTATCAGAGCGAAATGTTGTCGAATTGGTCCAAAAAATGCTCCAACTATTTCGAACTTCTTCACACCGTCTCCGGCAAAGAGTACATCATCCTCATACGCCCTATCTACTTCTTCTGTCGATTAGGTTTCATCGCTCGCAATTTTCGTTTTCGATGGATTCAGTCACCGGTAATTGATTATATTCCCTCGCTTCATTCACTGAGTTGCGATAATGCTTAATCTTAATCAAACGTTTATTAAAGCACTTGCGCATGTTGTTAGGATCAACTGAGGAATGAGATGGTGGCTGAGGTGAAGAGATTAGGGCACGTTTCTTTGATGATCTCACTTACTCTACTGGAGTTGACTTGTACTACATGAAGAAGCATGCGCAGGAAAATATGTAATGCTTTTCATGTTTCTTTTCCTTTCTTTGTTTCATTATTGCCTTGGTAATGTCCGTTTGTGATCTGATTTATTTTCTTGTACTTATGCTTCAATCAGTACATCCCCTTCTGGTCAAACTCAGGCCAAGAAATCAATACATCAAGTAGTTACATT
>Ga0214544_1007643_pt1 | contig 18768 bp, 11 predicted proteins | sample CNSS3metaG_FD_160074 | JGI IMG/M metagenome (GOLD analysis project Ga0214544, IMG submission 160074) | Root nodule microbial communities from cowpea collected in UCLA plant growth center, Los Angeles, California, USA - CNSS3 | ecosystem: Host-associated > Plants > Roots > Nodule | place: USA... | reverse complement strand
TATATATATATATATATATATATATATTAATGGAGAGCTCATATTTAGAATAAAAAAGAGAATAACAAATATTTATTGTTTATTTTCATTTATTTAAAATTAAAATAATGTTATATTAAACATTTTCCATTGAACTGTTACAAAATAATCTTTTATTGGTTTTACAGTTTTTTAACCATTTTTGTCCAAGTAGATTTTGTAAGTTATGTGAATCAATCACTTTACTTATTCATAGGTTTTTGAGTCTGACAGGCCTTTCGATACAATTTTCAAAATACGGTTTTGAATTGTATAAAAAGCTATCTCGATGTAAGAAATGAACAAAATCATATATGATAACTGAGGCACGAAAATTAAATTAACGCCACGTTTCAACGCTGATGCAAGGGACTTCTCTTGTTCACATCAGAAAACTGAAGAAATGACATACAAAATAGTGAAAGAAGAAGCATAAGTTATTTGCAATTTCTATTTTCATCATTGTCAATATGTACGAGTTCTTTATCCATGAAGTGGCATTTTCAATGTGCTTAAACAATCAACTAATTGGTTCTGATACAATTTAATATTGAGAGGTAAGGCAAAAATAGAAACATGGTATCAAAAGATTCATATAGAAATGTATAACAAAGTTTCTCTTTGTTAGTATGTATTAAACCCAACTCACTTCAGTGCTGCACTGGCTGCTTGAATGCAAACTCTTGCATGCTTCATAGGTCATTTCTTCTCATGTCAAATTCACTATACACTTTATCTTCCACGGAACACTTCAAATCTTCCAAGCCAATCTTGGGTGTTAAGCCAATGTATGTTAAATTAAATGTCCTTGTTGGCTAGGTACACCTTTCATGCATATATATTAATCTGAAACTCTTGAGATATATATGGCAACTTCCAGAAGCAGATTCTTCAAAAGTTTCAAATTAAATGATAAATCCAAAGCAAAAGAATGCATTGGAATACCAAAGAAACTGCTTTATCCCTGTTGAGGCATACTGCATTTTTTAAGATGTTGGCTGATATCATCCAATGCTGCAAAATGGGGCTCAGATCACGTTCCATATTACAACTTTTGACCACGCAGGTGAAAAAGAAAAGACGGGAAAAAAATTGTACCTGGAAGTTTCTGGAAGTCAGGCTCTATTCCATTGCCATTTATATCCTTGTGATGTGGTGTTACATACTTCCCGACAGTGATAACCACACCAGACCCATCGTCAAGCTCAAATACAGATTGGATTAGACCCTGTTTGAAGCATTGCACATTAAAGTGTCAAGAAGAGTTTGTGTGAGAGAAAAACCATTGCAAATATAACAAGTCAGTTATAGATATTTATACGATTTTCCTCTATTATCTTCCCTTTAGTAAGAGAAGCAGACGAGAAAAGAAACCCGTTTATAGAAGCAGATAAAATGTTGCACTGTCATCGTGGTGCTCCTTCAAAAAATATATACACCTTAAAAGAAAGCTAACGTGTGTTTAATAGAAAATGCATTCAAATGCACGGGATTTTCAGAACAAAAGCATGCAGATAAAGTCTACATGGTTTGAACCATACAGCACCGGTGGAAAAAAAAAAACATCATAGATTTATGAACCTTGCCATATGTCCGTTTTCCAACGAGAACAGCTCTACAATTATCATGAAGTGCAGAAGCAACCTGAAATAAGCACAACACCAATTGTGTCATCATAAGAAGAGTGAAAAATCAAACAAATATATTAAGAAACTGAGCTTCGTACTATTTCACTTGCGCTGGCAGTTTTGTCATTTACTAAAACCTGCAAGGGTTCAAACCAAAAAGGATTATAAGCCTTGCCATCATGACGGGAAAACATGTAATTATACACTCAAACATATAAGATCTCAACTTATTTCAAACTTTTAGCTAGTCAAGTGCAAGGGGTAATGAAAATGTCCATAAAACTAGAGCATAATCTCAAATCTGAGACGTTCTTTAACTTATTTATTTACAATGAATTGTGGAACATTTTAACTATCAAGCCATCACTGAGCAAGATGTTTTGACCAAATGATGTCATTGAAGTATTGGATCCAATTAAAATCCATTTTTTCAATAAATCCCTTTCGAACAGTTTCCCAAGTATTTTAGGGGTCCAAACAAACAAAAATAAAGATGGAATAGTAATCGAGGGAATGTTAGTATTAATCACTGACAAAAAGAAATTACAGGAGATGATCCCACTGAGAGCTGAGCTCCTATCAGAGAGGCTAATGCCCTCTGTCCACAACAAAATTATATTATTCTGGTACCCCACTCTCATCACAATTCCCGTATCTACCCTAGTTCCCCTCTCACATTCTTGGTAAAACAGTTATGAACCCTTCTCTTCATACCCTTGTTTCTCCTAGAACAATCCACATTGAGCCACTCTCCTATTTCCAAGCACACACAACCAATCCAACAATATTAGACTGGTTCTCAAGTCTCGGCTGGGGAAATTGACTTTTAATGCTGAATCCCTCTTCCCAAGTTGCATCTTCCATGCTTTACCCATTCAATTGGATGAGCAATTGAATAACAGATTCTCCACCTTCTATGATGCACCTCCTAGCCAGACTATTTCAAGTTCAAGTGGCAAAACATTGTCACTATCCAACTCTGAGGGTAGCGTCTCCTCCACACTGGTATATCTTGAGTGGGCCCCTTGTGGTATCTCATGAAATTCCTTTATCATCTCCAGAATCCTCCGTAAGAAAATTGAAGACAACACAAATACACCCTCATACAAAAGAGTACCTCTCTTGATTAGAGGAACCAAGTTTAGATGGATTTCCCTTCAATCCATCAATGATAGATAGCAACTTATTCTCACTGTACACCTCTACTCTCCGGTCCTGATTTGCATTTGTCAAACCTGTATCCCAAAAGCTTGGCCCAATTCAAATGGATCATAGCCTTTCAAAGTTCAACACAAACTCACCTTCATGTCAGGGTGGTTCCCTAAGTATAGAAATAAACTTCAACAGACACCAACCTATAGGATTTTTGTCGAGCATCAGCAACTAGACCTTCTTCATTGATTGACAGAACTTACCCAACGCTAAATCCAAGAGCGTCATTGTTGGCTACCTAGCAGAAGCAATGCCACTCAAGGTTCCAATGACTATAGACAACATCTCAATCAACTTCTTGTACTTCTCCTTATCACGAGTTTGCAAAGTAAGGTATTCTTAATGCCTCGACCTAATTTCCAGTGCTGCAGCCTTGGCGTCCACGTTTTAAAATTAACTCTGTATTCTTAATAAAAACACTTGAATTCAAAAGCTTATTTCCCAAAATCTACAAAAAAGCATAAACTGAGCACTGTCTCTGAAAGTACCAATTATGAACCTTCAATAGTAAGGTGAAAGATATTTACTCAAACGGTTCAAACAAATCAATGACCCATCATAGATAACATATCCATCATTGTTTTCAATAACAGTAAATTCCGATAACCCTCAATGTGTTTGCACTCAAATCATTACCTATCAATATCATACATAGCATATCTACCATATAGCTTCATACGTTTAAGTCCCACAAAACTAGAGTACTAGACCCCTGAGTTAGTTCAATCTATTTTCCCCCAACAAACAATAACAATATTGGGCAATCTGGCCTTATCTTAATAGGTTAATATAAAACATGCATTATTTTTCCTGTTGAACAAATCTCAAGTTTTTATCTTCTCCTGTATTTAAAAGAGAAAAATCCACAATAAATAAATGAATTGTAGGTGTTTTGCTGTCTTTTGTATTTTGGAAGGTGTCATTTGTAATTTCTAAGGTTCATGTTACCAAAGTTCATCAAATTGGCATCTAGAGTCACCATTTATCAGTCAAATTATAAATAATATCGTCAAAGAAATGTCCTTGAACTCTTCCTGTCCCGATGATAAACCAAAAAAGAAATTGAGAAGTAGAATAATTTAATTCAAGGTTAATTCAATGATAGAAAGTAAGATATAGAAATGTGTTTACAACAACAGGAGCCTGAATCAATGGTGAAGTATCTGAAACGATAGTCTTCTGCAACTGAGGATCTCTTCCAACAGTGTAGATCACCTGTCATGAAGGCATTAGAAAAAAAAAAAAAAGCTAAGATGTTCAAAAGAACAGTTGAATAAGTATCACAACGTAGCAGACCTTTTTATGATCAAGGTTTCCTACAGTATAATAAAATAAAGTAACAGCTATATACACAATTTCTAACGCTGAACTGAGTTCATGCGATAGAAAATAAATATTGAAAACAAAGTAATCAGAACAGGATGCCAAAGCAATTGAAGTGCCTAGAAAAAGCCTTTTACCATTATACAATCACACCAAGAATAATCAAGTCCTTTGCTCTGCTAGATGAACTATATAATTATTAACAATAGTAGTAATAATAATAAAAATAATAATTATAATTATAAGAATGACAATAATAAATGAATAAATAAAAGAGCAAATCAAAGCATACACAATTCAATTATGGTTCATGTTTTATTCAGAATTCAAAAGCAAATGTCAAGCCTTGGACAAGCTGGAAATAATAACAACTACAACAATAATAATAGGCTAAATTGGAGTATACACGCTTCAAACTTGACGTATGTTCGGATGAGATGTTAGAATTTGAAAATAAATAAGTAATCCCCAAATGTGATCTCCTCATTATGCAAGAAAAGGGGTGGGGCATGGGACCCCACTTGTAAACCAATAAATATCTAAGAAAAAATTATCATGTGACTTTCACATGACACCAAAATTATTACAGGAAAAAACACAGATCATAAAATAAAAAAAATAAAAAACTTAAGGATAAAAACATGTTTTAACCTCATTATATCGTTTTGGGGAAAAACAACATTTAAGTGGATACCTGACATAATACACCTCATTGATTTGTAACTTCAAATCATTGGGGGCGTCAAATGATAATTCTATTAAATATTAGATGTTGCCTCTTATGGTAGAGTGTTTTCCCCATAAAATGTGAAGGAAAGGAGCTTGTTTGCAACTTTTCAAACCCTAAGGTATAATCATCGAGTACGCATAAGTTCAAGGAGGTTAGCAACAATTTACTCTTGATCAAAACTGTTACAATCAGTAAGGGGCACAAAACTGACATACCGTATCTCCTTCATTTAAGAAAAGCTTTGCAATTTCAATTCCAGCCTGAATAAGTTAAAAGTTGCAACAAATTAGGCAATTTAAAGGCAAATAAAAACTATAATTAACAGAATGCAGGCATCATTGATCTTGTCATCTTAAATTTAAAAAAACAAGAGAACAGAAATTCTTTTACGGTGTTCACAATATCTTGCAAAACGCATGTGTTTACATAGGCAAACAGACAAATATGTACAAACAAGTGAAAAGACACAAATTCAATTTGTTCACAATAAGAGACTCAAAAGTAAAGAGCTTCAAAGCTCTAAATCAGTTCTTAAATTCTGCTATGGTAAACATACTTAAACATCTCAAATTCAAAATATATGCAGATTTATGTTCAAGCTATATGTTGGGCCCTGCTAAAAAAATGGAGTCCATCTCCCGACAGAAATTATTTAATGATGGGCTACTTGATCCATTATTTGTGCTTCTTACTGATTATTAGGTATGCAGTAAAATATTTTAGTATAGACATTAACCAGATTATCATGTTATGTGAATTTTTTGAAAGTTATAATGATGGGATATGTCCAAGCCATATACTTCATTATAATGATGGAATCACTCGCACAATGACAGAGATTTGCAAATAAATTTTCTGAAAACTGAACACTGATTTCTGTGTTTCATTGACAAAAATATCTAGAGGATTACAAGTTGCCAGCACTCAGCCTGTAAATATCATGTATGTAGGAAAGGTAAATAGGGGTATATGGAAAAACAACCTGTACTAGCCCACCAAGATTGTCTCTAAGATCCAATATGAAATATGAAGCACCCATGTCTTGAAGTCGCTTCATTGCTGCAAAATACATTATTTGTTCTGGTGTCATTTATAAGAAACTGGAAATAACTAAGGAAAGTCCACGGGTAACAGTACCATACCCATGAATATAAGGATCCAGAAAAGTGGTAGCTTTCATTGTTTAACTTTCTTTTAACAATATATGGTATTCATTCTTACATGAGCTACATAGCCCAGATAAATTTTTAAACTACTGACAAAATAAGGCAAATAAAACCCCCTCCGCAGATCAATGTCAAGTTAGTTATGCAAAAGTTGCTATTTAGTGACAGAGGACTGCTAATTATTTTTCCACTGCTATTGAAATAAAAATACATAAGCATAAGCAAAAAAATGTTTCTTATTGAGATAGTATCATTATTTTAGTTTGAAAAAGAAACAGACATGAAGCTAAGAAAAACTGACCAATGACTAAATCTTTTCTGGCCAATGCATTGAACTCTTTGAGGCGTATGTACCCAACAGGAGTAACACCATTGTCCAATTGTTCCAACCGATAAAAGACTGGTGTACGAGCAACAAGTTGCCGCTGAACTTCTATTGATTCGACAGGTCCACAGTAGCCATGCTTGACCTGACAGTAGTAATCCAAATATTAAATTAGAACATCAAAACATTATTAATTTCAAAAGAACAAAGGCTAGAGCAGGTACCAAACTAACTTGGAATTAGAATCCAAAACCTGAATAGTCACAGATGTTCCACTAGGACCTTGCAAAAGGGATGATACTTCAAATGCTGATTTTCCCTTTACCTCCATGTTATTGACAGCCAAAATTTCATCCCCCTGGCGAAGAAGAAAAAAGATGAAGGAAGCTGTAGGAATTTGTGTATGGACTACACAACAAAATCCATTTTGTATAAGCTCTATAAATAATTATAGGATATTTTATTCCTGTATACATGATATGATATGTCTATAAATAATATTCTAATAAATCTTAATCTAATTAGATATTCCTATAATGATCCTAATTAAATAAGGAAATAAATCAGAATATAAAATAAGAATAAATTCTAACAGTTTTCAGCAAATTCAACATGGCATCAAAATGGTACCATCCTCCCAACCTGTTCTGTCACCATTCCGCTTTTAAGTTCCTCACAACAACAAAAATGCTCTGATAAAAAATTAGTCACTTTTTTCAATGTTACTCGTATTTCTAGTATGACCGCCACCATTGCATCATGACCTAATTTGGTTTGCCACTAGCAGTTGTTCACCATGGTCAGACATTTCTATTGACACACCCAATGCCCGCCACCCTTCAATGATCCCAGCTTTTTCTAGATGCTCCGCCCTCCAGAAGCATTGATCCCGACTTTTGCCAAATGCCCTAGTCCCGGCTTTGTCCCACATGCACTAGATCTTATAGAATGCATTGGCATTGTCTCTATTCCAAAAATTCATTTTTCAAGTCTAAACATTTTAGGTCTCTAACAATACTAGTTTGAAGCTTTTAAATGTGATTTTGAGAAGGGCAGACCTGTTTTGCTTGCCATGAATTGCCGCAGATCATGTCAGCTATTTGGCAAAGCTATTTTTATCACCAACTTCTCCAACATCTCAAGTAGTTTTTTCAACTATTGTTTGGGGTGGATCTCAATTTTTATGTTTTTTATTTACAATTTATGGGAAAGTGATTACTTTCTTGTAACAAATTAAAGTTTAGTACGCTTCAGCGTCAAAGCAGAGTATCAGAAATATAACAAATAACAAAAGATGTTAACCTATATTTCTAACATAAACCCAAAATAGTTCTGTGTGCCTACCCCATTTGCAATAGGAGATAGTGAAGGGCAGAGTTTATGCTTATAAATGGTAAAGGCGGGGAAGGGAAATTGTTTTGAATGGTCAAAAGAACCAAAAAAATTTGTTCACCTATTTCTACCTAGTAGTATACTGACTACAAATACTCTTGCAAATAAAAAGAAATATATTATACTCTGTTTGTAGAAGTAATGAATATGATAGATTGCTTATGTAGCAATTATAAATGCATAGAATGCTTAATGTAACATATTTATCTCATTGACAAAAAAGCACAAAAGCAAAGACAAGCGCTGTCGGTGCAGATTTTTGAATGTGCAAATGATGATTTGAAGATTCACAAATTTTGAAGAATGTCCATCAACTCTGTCTACCTGTCTAACACCAGCAGAATGAGCAGGACCGTCCAGTATAATTCCCAGTACTTCCAGTCTGAAGTTTCCATTTTCATCAGGAACTTCCTTGAGGTTTATTCCAACTCCAGTCATGTCATACCTCGCCATCTTGGAGAACTTTCAACAGTGGGAAAAGTTCGCATGCAATTCAATAAGAAACATGAGAAGCACGGCAGTAGAAATCACCAGTCTATATAATCATACATAATTAAAACAAAGAACAGTGAAGAATAAGATAATACAAAAAACACATCACTAGTTTCTTATTCTCTCCAATAATATGCAAGGGAAGCAATATTTTTGAGGATTACATGTTTTGAAAGATGTGTATGTGATTTGTGTGCTATTAGTTTTTCTTTTAAACAATATACTAGCTTTCATCTTAAAACTAATTGCATTACGTGAAGTTGTCCAACATCTATAGAAATTGCATCCAAGAATTGAGGCAAATCATGTGGCACTTTCACCTATTGCTCCAAAACCCGTACTAACTAATGATATGACAAAATAACTAATGATATGACAAAATCGTACATATAACTTATGAGTACAATCCTCATCCTGTAAGAATAGTTTTTCAGATATATCAGGCTCAAACCCAAATTTTATGATAGTATCAATATCTAGTTGTTGTCGGGCTCATTGTGTCACCTAAGACCAATAATAAACCAAAGCAATTCAAAATTAGTGTGAGACTATTTTAACCGAGTCGCTCATGAGTTTGAATCGAATCAACTACTTGCTAAAAGAGGTTCTCGAGTTGAGTTTTTCACTTAAATACATTCTTATTAAATCGAGTTTGGTTTAGCTCAACTCACTCATTTCCAGCCAACTACATGCAAATGTCCAGGCTTGCTATATAATGCCCGAAGTGCTCATTTCACATTAACTTGTTATATGACCGTGAACAATAGGAGGCAACTGTGAACTTGTTAGCTAACTTTAGCTTTTGGTATTGAATTGTGCCCATACTCATTCTAAAAAGCCCCTCTACGTATCGGACAGGTGATGGCAGAACATGGAGAAGGGTGTAAGCGATGTGTCATCAAGTTAGATTGCATATCAAAGCAAAATGACCTTGAGTGAAGTTACCTATAAAGTATATAAGCAACAGCACTCCAATAACTGAATCCGACAACACTAATACTAGCGTCCAACAAATGACCCATGCAAAATTGACGAACAAATTACCTCCTCAGGGGAGAGAAAGCGCGTATAAGGATCGCCCAAACCGGAGAGCATTCGTTTGATGATTTGGTGCGCCTTCGACCTCGTCTGAATGGAATTGCTCAAAATAGCTTCTCTCTTCAGCTGGAATCGACAAAGAAGCGCTGTATCAGCATCAACAAACCATAACGCAGTAGTAACAGACACTGCGTGCGAGAGTATTATCAGTATGAGTAGTTGAAGTCTGTTACCTGCCACGTATCCTGAGACCAGCGGTGGCGACCGGTGTCGAGGAAGGTGTCGTTGACAATCTGCCACGCTTCCTCGACGAGGCCCTGGTTAGTGACAACCTCGGGAGCGGTTTGGAGCGTCTCTTGCGGAGGCTGGTGGTGAGGACACGGTTGGGAAGGGAGTTGCAGTGCGGAGACGGAGGGGAAGGAGAAGAGGAGGCCAAAGGAGAGGGCGGCGCCGAGGAGAGTGTTGCGGAGGGGAAGATGATGTTTGGAGAGAGTTGAAGGCGGTGGTTGCGATGGCGGCGGCGGCGGCGAGAGTTTGAGACAGAGATAGCCACTCATCTTCACTCACATTCTCTTAGTGAAATGTGTTGGCGTTGTTCTCTTCTCTTTAATTAGCTCATTACTTGTTTAGAAAAGAATGCATGTAGAGTCACCCGTTACGTGATCCATAGGTGGATCCCACTCTCATCTCCTACCTAACCAACACCCCAAAACACAACCAAACCAAACACCGCAAAATGCAATGCAAACCCTCTTCCTAATTTTGTGGATTATTTAATGTATTTGTGTTACTTTCTCTGGATTTATTTAATTTCATTTTCAAAAACATTTCACCCTACTTTTTTTCTCTTAGGATATGAAATATGTTAATTTTTGTATGAATGTATAATTTTGTCCATTCAGTGCTAATTTGACTAGTACTATAATCATTTAACATATAAATATTTTGATAGAAAAATGATTCTTCAATACACTCATCATCACACGTACACAACAATTCAATAATTATAATAACTTATTGGATCATACACCGAAACTCACCTAAATTAAATTCAAACTTTTTACAGCGAAAAGGTTAAGAATCAAAAATAATAATAATTAATGTGTATTTAATTCTTTAAAAGTATAAGTATTTTTTTAAATCATTGTCAACTTTGTATGATATTAAAAGTGAATATATTGATATTATTGAAAATGCATTTTTATACCGAATAAGAGTGATTGTATTAATTTTTTAAATGATCGTTGTTCGGATATTTGTATATCTAAAATGGTTATAATTTTTTCACATAGATAAATGTTATATTATATTGTTAGTTCTATTTGGATAAATATTAATTTAAATGTTATGTTTGTTGCTGTTAGTTTATATGATTTTCTTCTTTAATGATTAATGAGAATAAGATGTGCTTAATTGAATTATGAATTATACTTACATGTTTTTTTTCAAAAAATGTTCAAATTTATACTCTTATGGTGTGCAATGTGTGAATCGGGAACTTGATTTGGTTGAATGTTGTGCTACTAGTTAAAATTTTGGTTTTTTAAAAATTGTTCTATGCTTGTATACCTGTTGATTTGGGGTTTAAAAATGGTTTTATGTTCTATGTATTCTTTATGTCAAAAGTTGAATATTTCTTTCATTTATTTTTTCATTTTTTATTACTTACAGTTATTGAATTGATTGAGAAAATTCTTTAGGAATTGTAGTTTTTCTCTTTGGATTTGGTTGTTCACTTTATGAAATATATGTGTAATCCTTTACTTAATGTAATCATTGCTATGATTATTTAAATAATTTGGAAGATGATAAATCACAGTAAATTTCATAATTCAATGCTTTTCCTTGTGTTATTTTTCAAAATAAGGAGTTGGTGCATATTTTTTGGATTAAATCTAAAAATGTTTTAATATTTAAACCAAAGAAGAGTATGATTGTTTCATTTATGAACATAATATGACATAGTCTATAGACTAATTGGCTTAAGGTGAATACTCATTGTGATACCGGGATTATCCTAATTTAACTTTATGTACTGATATTTTTAAGAAGTCGAGATGATGGTATTTTTAAAAGAAGTCGAGGTAATGGTATTTCTAAAGGAAATCAAGATAAATATATGAATAATTTTTTAGCTTTTTAGGGTATTGGTATAGACTTTTATTTATATTGAGTTACTTTAGTTTGAAAGTGTTATTTATGCTTTGAAAACTTTAATTGGAGGGTGTTTTTTTTCTTGTAATTTCTTTTATCAATATATGATTTTTTTAGAGTTCTAGAAGGGGTGACATTTTTTAAGCATAAAAAATTCAAATTTTTTTATGTTTTTTGTGAAAAAAAATAATTAATTTAACTTTTATTTATAATTAATCATATAAGTGGTTTAATATATTTATTTAAATTTTTCTTATATAATAAATATAGTTCGTCAATGTTTCAGAAAATTTATAATAAATTTAGTTCATTTATATTTCGTGAAGTATGATTCTTATTATAAATTTAATGTAGTATTTTCTTATTTTGTATTTTTTTTAATTTTATTTTTTTAATCAATTTTCGTGTAATACCGATGAATAATGTGTTTTTGTCATAATTTCAACATTTAGACAAGTACACAAGTATATAATGTTATCACAAGTGAAACGTGGCATAATTTAGACTACTGTGAATGATATAATATTGTATATTTAGTTAATTTTATTTTAAATTTATAAATATGTTTAAGTTTTGAAGATATTAAATTTAGTTTTGGAAAATAACATGTATTTATTTATTTTTACTTTAATAAATATTATTGTATTTCTTTTAATAAAAGCTCCATGCTATATTTGCTTCATCTTATTGCGCACTTTTTCCAAATTAATAATATCTCTAGTTTAATGTCCAGAATGATCTAATGTTTAGGATAGATTAAATAACATTAAAATAAAAACTAAATACGAGTTAAATTAATGAATTATTAATATATTTAATCCTTTATTTTGAATTGTGCTTGAAATGTTTTAATCGCTATCACATTATCCATCCATCGATTTTGTCTGCACTTTCGTCTGTGCTACCTCCGCTTACGCAGGTAACTCAATCATCTCACTCTTCATCTTCTTCCTCAACCGTTCACGGTAAATTCCGTTAACCGTTTGATTCTGTAATTGAAGGCAATGTGTGGTGTTCCTCTCTTCAACCTCGCTCCCAATCTCACCGTTTCCCGGCTCTGCTTAGGAACCATGACTTTTGGGGAGCAGAACACGCTGGGCGAGTCCTTTCGCCTTCTCGACCAAGCCTTCCATGCCGGCATCAATTTCTTCGACTCCGCCGAAATGTATCCCGTGCCTCAGCGCCGTCGCACGTGCGGCAGGAGCGAGGAGTATCTCGGCCGTTGGATTGCTCACCGGAATATCCCCAGGGATAGCGTCGTTATTGCCACTAAGGTTCCGGTCTTCTCTCTTCTTCGCTATGCATGTTGCGCTGTCTCTTTTGTTCGCTATTAAAAGTCATCGTAGTTTCTAAAATTGAATGCGCGATTAGATTAGTATTCAATTGAGGCTGTGTAATTTTCTTTAACTTTCTTTTTGCACAATATATTTCACTCCGTTATGCATTTTGAAAATCGGATCTAGGACGGTGAAATTTGTAATAAAATGTATAATCAAGTATGTATAAAACTCTGAAAATCACTACTAATGCCCTAAAACTTACTGTTATTTTCGTGCCTAGTTATATACAAGTTACGTTTTTTAATTTCGGATTAACATTTGGTTATTTAAACTTTTAAGGACTTATTTTTTACTTTGGTTGATCGACGGACTAATGTGATACTGCCTTGCAATTCCAGGAACTAAACTCGGTGTTTTACAATTGTTTTGCTCATGTTGTTATGTGGCATATTAATTAATGTTTGTTGACGCAAGAACAGGTTGCTGGACCATCGGGGCAGATGACTTGGATTAGAGGTGGTCCTAAATGTTTGGACGCCGCTAATATTATTGAAGCTATTGATAGTAGGTTAGTTGCTCTCTTAAGTCTTTCTCAATTCATGTCCTACGTGCGGAGTCATTTTTGTATCGTATATGCAGAGTCAAACTAATAGTGCTTACAGTCACGATCCTAATGACTGCCTCTTGTTTATAAGTAGATGGTGGATAAATAATACCAGTAGAAACTCTTTTAGGTCTTTTTTGTTCCATAAACACAAGTTAAAAATTAACAAAGCTAAAATGAATTGATTTTATTTAATAGGTTAAAATTAACTCATGCACTTAACTTTTGTAGAAGCTTTTTCATTTAACTTGTTTAGTTTCACCTCGACTGTCAAATAAGAAAGAAAAAAAAAAATGATCAGAACAATAGTGGAGATTTAGATTGCGGTGGCTCATAATATACACTCCTGAGAAATATGCTGGTCCGGGTGGAAGTGGGGAGTAGGGGTGCTGTTCTGAAGATATATAAGATAAAGTTAAGTTTTGCATCTTTTTGATTCTCTGTCTAGTAATAAACGCTGATAGCTTACGCAATTGGATTTGTGCAGTTTGTTGCGGATGAGGATGGATTATATTGATCTTTATCAAATTCATTGGCCTGATCGGTTTGTATGTTTTTGTTAGTTTAAGCATTTAGGCGTTTGTTTACATTGTTTTTGAGCATTTCCTGTTGGTCGGTTTTCTCATTTTCTGCCCAATGAACATACATATATGCATCTTAACTCTTGAAATGTTACACCAATTCTTGTAGCTATGTTCCAATGTTTGGAGAAACCGAGTATGACCCAGTCCGACAATATGCTTCAGTTGGTATAGATGAACAACTTGAAGCTCTCAGTACAGCTGTGAAAGCTGGGAAGGCAAGTGGTATTGTTAAATAGTTTCAATTGTCAACTTGTCACTATTGTGATTCCTGAATCAATGTTCGTGAGTATGAAAATGAACGCACTTTTGCAGATCAGATACATTGGTCTCAGTAATGAAACACCTTATGGCTTGATGAAGTTTATTCAGGTTGCTGAAAAATATGCTTCACACCTCAAGATAGTATCTCTGCAGGTTTGGTTACTTACTATCGTTCAAATCCTGCTGTATTGTTTTTTTATTTTCGTCATGGAAGCCTCACCCTCAATACTACAATCCGTAGGAGCAAAATGTATTCCTGACACTAATTTTCTTTTGTTTAGTGACAGAATTCATATAGCCTTCTTTGTAGAACTTTTGATTCTGCAATGGCTGAATGCTGCCATCAGGAGAGGTATTTTATATTATCGTTTGATATGAAAACATATTCTATGACTAAGTGGTCTAGAGTTTGATATTTGACCCTATTCTTTTGGATAAAAGTAAAATTTCATTACAAGGTGGACTAGTACATTGTCCACCCTTTATGTTCAAAGGTTAAGGTTAAGGTTGCATAAGGGGACATGTTTCATACAAATAATTTGTGTTTCTTCACCCAACAACTTTAATTTATATGATGGTTGGTTCATAACAATTATTAAAATAAAAGTTCCAGCTTACTTCATGTTTGGGCTCCCTTAAAGAAGCGTATCTAAGATATATAATGTTATGAGTTAAACAATAACTAGAAGATTTATATTATATAAATCAACTTTAATACAAGCACGGTGTTAAAATTCCATTTCAATCAGATGAATGGAACAATGAAAGCTTAATGCTTGAAATTTTATAACTTTTGCTACATTTGTCGGCCTAAGTCGCTTTCCTGCGTTTTTAGTGAAAACCTCATTGTTGAATAATTGATTTCTCTTTTCAGTATTAGCTTGTTGGCCTACAGTCCCCTGGCAATGGGTATACTGTCAGGGAAATATTTTTCCCCAGGCGGTGGTCCAACAGATGCTCGTTTAAATCGTTTTAAAGGTTAGTTGACATCTTTTGGGACACGTTTTGTTTTATCAAGCATTTTCATCTCGTACCCTCCTTCCCAACATGAAGGAAGGAAAGTGAAAAGAAGTGACATGGTATGCATGAGTTTATCCAACTAATACTATTGTTATTATTCATAGGGAAGTATTCAGAAGGTGAATCTAGATACAATTTGTCCAGTAAAATTATAGAGGCAGCTACCATGGTAAGTGGATTATCCTCAAAGTTGTTACAATTCTAATACTTTAACTTACTTTTGAATCTGAATGTCCCCCCAGTTTCTAAAATTCTTTGAATTTCGTACATATTTCTTCTGCATACTAATTTTAATTTCCAAATTCATGTTTCCCCTTTTACAGGAATACCTTAATATTGCAAAAACATATGGTCTCCATCCTGTGACTTTGGCTATAGGTTTGATAATCTTGTCCTAGATCTTCATGTGCAAGCCCCCCTCCGAATCTTCCCTTCCATTTATATTGAGTGATTTGGGGTTGGGGTGTTGAATATCAAATAATGGAAAAGAGAGAATTTTGGTGCCCTGCACCTTAAATACTTCTTCTTGTATTTTATATGTGATCGTATTACATAAACGTGACATGTATTTATAATAATTAAACTTTTTAAAAATATTATAACTAAATATACTTTTATCGTAAATAAATATAGTAAAAACATAATCAAGACAAAATTAGTGTTTCTCCTTAAGTGAAGATAAATAGGAGAAATCATTATTGCTATTCTTAACGCCCCCCTTCAATGATTATTTTCTCTTCAATATAGGCCTTGTCATACTAAGTTGTTTTCTAAACTCTTCAAATTTTGAACTGCATAGACCTTTGGTAAATACATCTGCAACCTAACCTTCCGTGTTGATATATTTCATTTTGATTTCACCTTGGTTCTAGCATGAAAGATAGGGTTCTCTGCCAAACGAATTGTAGATTGGCATTTGGAAGTTATGTGTCGAGTTTTGAGATATGTGAAAGGTATCATGGAATATTTTTCAAGAGAAGTGAGCAGTGAAGTGATAAGACATTGCGATGCTGATGATGACACTAGTCGACGATTGGTTATATATTTTCACTAGGATCAGGATTTGTATCTTGGTGTAGCAAGAGACAACCAACAATTTCTTGATCTAGTTCAGAGGCAGAGTCTAGAACAACGGCTATGACTGCTCAAGAATGTGTGTGGTTGATGCAGTTTCTTTTACCTCAACCGATTCGTTATGCAGTCAATCAAATTATATTGTTATAATCAATCTACATTTTGTTTGATAGAGAACCCTATCTTTCATGCTAAAACCAAGCATGCTGAGGTGCATTATCATTTCATTAGACAAAAAGTGTTATGAGGTGAAATAAAGAAGAAGTATATCAACACTGAAGGTCAATTTGCATATTTACCAAAAGTCTGGGCAGTTCAAAATTTGAAGAGTTTACAAGACACCTTGGTATGACAACAAGGCTTATATTAACGAGAAAATAATCATTGAGGGGAATGTTAAGAACAATGATGATTATTTCTCCTACTTTCCTTCATTTAATGAAGAACACTAATTTTTGTCTTTATTATTTTTTTACTATATTTGTTTACCGTAAAAGTATATTGAGTTATAATATTTTTAGAAACTTTAATTATTATAAATATATGTAACGTTTATGTGATAAAATCACATATAAAATACAATAAGAAATATTCAAGGTGTTGGGCACCAAAATTTTCTCTCTTCTATTATATGGTCTTCATCATGTATCTCTGGCTATAGGTTTAATAATCTTTTCCTAGATCTTCATTTGCAAATGCAAGCCCCCCTCCCAATCTTTCCTTTATATTGAGTGATTTGGGGTGGGGTATCTCAGTAATTTGCATGACTCCAAACGACCATTGTATTAAATTTTGTGCTGGGTCGACCGTACTTGTTGATGCCGTTTAAAATTTAGTAGGAGGGATTACTAATGCTCATAGTAGGTTGTTAGTTGTGTTTGTGCCGAAGTTACTTTTTGGGAAAAAAAATATTTTTTATCTCTGTAAAATGTAAAGTTCAATTTTTTTTTTTAAAAAATCCACTTTTGGTCTTTCTAAATTATATTACTTTAGTCCTTCAAGCTCTAAGAATTACAGTATTAAAACTGCACAATTTTTTTAGAAAGATAAAATTAAACTTTATATATATTTTAGAGCTACAAGAACATATTTTATCCGTTCTTTCTTTTATCTCCCAGGCCTATGTTTTAAGTAAATTTGTAGGTAATTAAGATCAGTGCTTATGTAGAATTTAGTTATGGGCCCTCAGTCGAATTTGAATACTGATAGAGGTTTGGTAAATGGGGATAAGCCATGCCTTCGAAGTTGGCGTTCTCGCCTCGTGATATTGTTGGATGCCATACATTGGCTTCTTCTGAATAAACAAGAATGTAATGGGTTTTCTTTTATCTTATTACTTTAAAAGGATGCAAAAAAAAGGTTAATTTAGTAGTATATTAGATTTTCTGGATGTTGTTATTGTTCATGCCCACGAATAATGAAGTTTTATCCATCATTTGCAATTAACTAATGCTTTTTAATTTTCTTTTTCAAACGCCCATTGTCTATGCTATTGATTGTGGTCCTTGAGCTTATCCGTTAGAGGTTATGGACTTCTGGGGCATTAGTTTATTTGCTTGATGCGTGTCAGATTTTCTTTTCTATTTATCCTTCTTCTTTTGTTTTGAGCAGCCTTTGTTTTGCGACACCCACTTGTTGCCAGTGTTGTTTTTGGGGCTACCAAATCATGGCAACTCCAGGAGGTTCTAGATGCATGCAAGATCGAGCTCACATCTGAAGTAATTGATGAAATTAACAAGATACATTCCAGGTTTCCAAATCCATGCCCATAATGAATGCATGATCATTTCCCCATTTTTCAGAATTGGTAATTTTCAACGAGTAATAGTTATTCTTTTTTGGCTTATAAGGTGAATCTGTCTATTGTCAATGGTGGTTAGGTTTGCAGTTTGTTAGTCAAGCTTCATTAGTCCTAAATGATTGTAATTTTAATCTGTAAGTGTTAAATTATAAATTTTCAATTGAACGTTAGTTTTTCATTTTAGTTTCAATTTGTTCTTAAATAAATTAAACTAATGTTTCCCTTCAGAGACTAAAAAATATGTGTTAAGTAAAAAAAAAAATCAGTAAAATCATTTCATTAAATAACATTTATTCTTGTTCTTAATTTGTGTAAAATAATTAGATTAATTATTTTGAGATGAAAAAATACCGTGAACCCAATACAGTCAAACTTTAAACAGATGAAATCGTGAAGTTTAAAAGATTTAGAGTAATAATATAAAGAAAAACACTTAATGTAACATCCCGTTTTTATAGTTTTTAAACCATTAAACAAAACATTTAAATTTCGATAGTCCAGAAGCAGATGACGACATGAGTCAGCACAACCTAGTACAATCATCCAAAAGGAATATATACACTGATCGACATATACAGTTCACACCAAAATAGGTTACAAAACACCCTACACATTTACTAGGGAATCAGGTGGCTACTACGGCTAAGGAACGGCTTGGAGACCCAT
>Ga0214544_1007642_pt1 | contig 18771 bp, 28 predicted proteins | sample CNSS3metaG_FD_160074 | JGI IMG/M metagenome (GOLD analysis project Ga0214544, IMG submission 160074) | Root nodule microbial communities from cowpea collected in UCLA plant growth center, Los Angeles, California, USA - CNSS3 | ecosystem: Host-associated > Plants > Roots > Nodule | place: USA... | reverse complement strand
ATTATGAAAAATAATTTCTAACTAACCATGCAAAATAATATTGAATACTAACTGTAATTATGATCACGACTTAAAATAATATTTAACTCTCTTGAGGATTAAATGAAATCTTAAATTGATTTTCATATCCATACCTTTATATAAAGAGTTACTTGAATGTGATAAAATGTAGTTCTTATCAACTATGGAGAACTTTGGACGATTACTTTATTTGTCGTCAGTCTGTTCTATCATTGTGAATATATAGACTTAATAATACATACTCTTTTAAAAATGTTCATTGATGTTAAGGGACTAACGGTGACAATCAGTTTTTGTATTTTTGTTCTGACCTTTATCTAAATATGATGTATTTTATGAATATGTTTTTGCAGGTATTTAGATGGAGGTGTTATTATATTTGATATAAGCATTAGCTGAGTGCTTTAAACTTATGAATATTGTGATGTGTAATCAAAACTTTTTTTATTAATAGAACTTTTAGTTATCAAGGCTATTGTGGCTCTGGGTATCAATCTTATATTTCATAAACAAAATTTGTAAGAATCAAATCAATATCTACTGGTGTGCATAGCAAAACTGTCAAGGGTTATGTAATTATGAATTGTAGTATTTAAATTTTTTAACTAATTATGTTTTGATTTTTAAAATTATCTTATAAATAGAAACATAAAAAATGAAAGTTGGAGATGATTGAGATAGATTATTTTAAATCATATATGAAATGATTTCATAATGTAATTCTAAAAGTGAGATGGAGGGAGAGAAATAGTCATAATATAAAGTAATTGAATATAAATCATATAATAGTAAATAATTTTGTGTAATTTTACTCATGAATTTTATTTCACGATATAATACATGAAAAAGATTGAAATTTTCTTAGGGTATGATATTTTCACGAATAAAATTTTAACAATTTTGACAAACTACTTTATTTTTAAAAGGATAAAAAAAAGTACTATTTTATTATTTTATTTTGATTAAAAATAAAAAATTAATCAACTAAATTTTACATATAAAAACTTTGTCAAGTTTGTAAAAAAATTTGTCAAAAAATTATTTTTCATTTTCTTAAAAGGTGTAAAACAAGATTGAAAGACAACAAAACTTTATTTCATACACATATTTATTTTGAATAATGGATATGAAAAAGAAATTACTTTTGTCTCATTGTTACCAAAATCAGATAAGTCATGGCTTTTAGAGACTTAGGAAGAACTAGTGGAGTTATGAATAATACAAAGAGGAAAAAAACCCTAAACCGGAAACCTGTAACCCAAAATCCGTTACCCGAAACCCGTAACCCGAAACTGATAACCCGAAATCTGAAACCCCAAACCCTAAACCCCAAACCCCAAACTCGAAACCCCAAACCCCTAACCCAAAAACCGTAACCCGAAACCTGAAACCCGAAACTCGAAACCCCAAACCCGAAACCGGACACTTCTACCCGAAACCCGAAACCCGAAACACAAATCCTGAAACCCAAAACCGGAAACATTTAACCTGAAACCCTAAACCGAAAAACTGTAACCCGAAACTCGTAACCCGAAGCCCCAAACCCGAAACCTCAAACCTGAAACCCGAAACCTCAAACCTGAAACCCGAAATCCAAAATTCAAAACCCGAAACCCGAAACACGAAACCCATAACCTGAAACTCGAAACCCCAAACCCTAAACCCCAAACCTAAAACCCAAAACCCGTAACCCGAAACCCCAAACCCAAAACACGAATCCCGAAAATGGAAACTTGTAACTCGAAACCCTAAACCGGAAACCTGAAACCCGTAACCCGTAACCTGAAACCCGAAACCCGTAACTCGAAACCTGTAACCCGAAATTCGAAACCCCAAAACCTAAACCCCAAATTCGAAACCCCAAACCCCAAACCCAAAGCCTGAAACCCGAATATCAAAACCTTAAACCCGAAACCGGACACTCGTAACCCGAAACACAAATCCCGAAATCCGAAACCGAAAACATTTAACCTGAAACCCTAAATCGAAAAGCCGTAACCCGAAACCCGTAACCTGAAACCCGAAACTCCGAACATCAAATTCGAAACCCCAAACCCCAAATTCGAAACCCCAAACCCCAAACCCCAAACCCGATACCCGAAATTTCAAACCCTAAACCCGAAACCTGAAACCTGTAACCCGAAACTCAAACCCGAAACTCGAAACCCGAAAATAGAAAACCATAACCCGAAATCCGTAATCTGAAGCCCCAATCCTGAAACTCGAAACCTCAAACCTGAAACCCGAAATTCGACACCCGAAACCCAAAACACGAAACACGTAACCTGAAGCCCAAAACCCGAAATCATAAACCTGAAATCTGAAACCCGAAACCCGAAACCCCAAACAACAAACTCGAAACCCATAACCCGAAACTCGTAACCCGAAACCTCAAACCCTAAACCCCAAACTCGAAATCCCAAACCCGAAATCCAAAAAGTGTAACCCGAAACGCGAAACTCCAAAACCCAAACCCGAAACACGAATCCCGAAATAGGGAAACTTGTAGCTCGAAACCCTAAACCGAAAACCTGTAACCCAAAATCTGTTACCCGAAACCCGTAACCCGAAATCTGAAACCCCAAACCCTAAACTCGAAATCCCAAACTTGAAACCCCAAACCCCAAACCCAAAAATCGTAACCCAAAACCCGAAACACGAAACTCAAAACCCCAAACCCGAAACCGGACACTTGTACCCGAAACCCGAAACACAAATCCTGAAACCCAAAACCGGAAACATTTAACCTGAAACCCTAAACCGAAACACCGTAACCCGAAACCCGTAACCCGAAACCCCAAACCCAAAACACGAATCCCAAAAACGGAAACTTGTAACTCGAAACCCTAAACCGGAAACCTATAACCCGAAACTCGTAACCTGAAACCCGAAACCCGAAACCTGTAACCCGAAATTCGAAACCCCAAACTCTAAACCCCAAACCCAAAGCCTGAAACCCGAAACCCGAATATCAAAACCTTAAACCCGAAACCGGACACTCGTAACCCGAAACCCGAAACAAAAATCCTGAAATCCGAAACCGAAAACATTTAACCTGAAACCCTAAATCAGAAAGTTGTAACCCAAAACCCGTAACCTGAAACCCGAAACCCCGGACATCAAATTCGAAACCCGAAACCCCAAACCCCAAACCTAAAACTTGATACCCAAAATTTCAAACTCTAAACCCAAAACCCGTAACCCGAAACTGGAAAACCGTAACCCGAAACCCGTAACCTGAAGCCCCAATCCTGAAACTCGAAACCTAAAACCTGAAACCCGAAATCCGACACCCAAAATCCAAAACACGAAACCCGTAACCTGAAGCCCAAAACCCGAAACTCGAAACCTTAAACCTGAAATCCGAAACCCGAAACCCCAAACAACAAACTCGAAACCCGTAACCCGAAACTCGTAACCCGAAACCCATAACCTCAAACCCGAAACCTCAAACCCTAAACCCCAAACTTGAAACCCTAAACCCGAAATCCAAAAAGCGTAACCCGAAACGCGAAACTCTAAACCCCAAACCCGAAACACGAATCACGAAACAGGAAACTTGTAACTCGAAACCCAAAACTGGAAACCTGTAACACAAAATCCGTTACCCGAAACCCATAACCCGAAACTCGTAACCCGATATCTAAAACCCCAAACCCTAAACCCGAAATCCCAAACACGAAACCCCAAACCCCAAACCCAAAAACCGTAACCCGAAACACGAAACTCAAAACCCCAAACCCGAAACCCGAAACCCGAAACACAAATCCTGAAACCCAAAACTGGAAACATTTAACCTGAAACCCTAAACCGAAAAACCGTAACCCGAAATCCGTAACCCGAAACCCCAAACCCAAAACACGAATCCCGAAAACGGAAACTTGTAACTCGAAACCCTAAACCGGAAACCTGTAACCCGAAACCCGTAACCCGTAACTCAAAACCCGAAACCCGTAACACGAAACCTGTAACCCGAAATTCGAAACTCCAAACCCTAAACCCCAAATTCGAAACCCCAAACCCCAAACCCAAAGCCTGAAACCCGAAACCCGAATATCAAAACCTTAAACCCGAAACCGGACACTCGTAACCCGAAACCCGAAACACAAATCCTGAAATCCGAAACCGAAAACATTTAACCTGAAACCCTAAATCAGAAAGTCGTAACCCGAAACACGTAACCAGAAATCCGAAACATCGAACATCAAATTCGAAACCCGAAACCCCGAATTCATAACCCCAAACCCCAAACCCCAAACCCCAAACCCGATACCCGAAATTTCAAACCCTAAACCTGAAACCCGAAACTCAAACCCGAAACTCAAAACCCGAAACTGGAAAACCATAACCCGAAACCCGTAAACTGAAGCCCCAATCCTGAAACTCGAAACCTCAAACTTGAAACCCGAAATTCGACACCCGAAACCCAAAACACGAAACCCGTAACCTGAAGCCCAAAACCTGAAACCCGAAACCTTAAACCTGAAATCCGAAACCTGAAACCCCAAACCCCAAACAACAAACTCGAAACCCGTAACCCGAAACTCGTAACCCGAAACCCATAACCTGAAACCTGAAACCCGAAACCTCAAACCCTAAACCCCAAACTCGAAACCCCAAACCCGAAATCCAAAAAGCATAACCCGAAACGCGAAACTCCAAACCCCAAACCCGAAACACGAATCTCAAAACATGAAACTTGTAACTCGAAACCCTAAACCGGAAACCTGTAACTCAAAATTCGTTACCCGAAACCCGTAACGCGAAACTCGTAACCCGAAATATAAAACCCCAAACCCTAAACCCGAAACCCCAAACTCAAAACCCCAAACCCCAAACCCAAAAACCATAACCCGAAACCCGAAACACGAAACTCAAAACCCCAAACCCGAAACCGGACACTTGTACCCGAAATCCGAAACCCGAAACACAAATCCTGAAACCCAAAACCGGAAACATTTAACCTGAAACCCTAAACCGAAAAACCGTAACCCGAAACCCGTAACTCGAAGCCCCAAACTCGAAACCTCAAACCTGAAACCCGAAACCCGAAACACGATACCTCAAACCGCAAACTCAAAACCCGTAACCCGAAACCCATAACCTGAAACTCGAAACCCCAAACCCTAAACCCCAAACCTAAAACCCAAAACCCGTAACCCGAAACCTGAAACCCGAAAGTACAAACTCCAACCCAAAACATGAATCTTGAAACCGGAACTTTATAACTCCAAACCCTAAACCGAAAACCTGTAACCCAAAACCCGTAACCCGTAACCTGAAACCCGTACCCCAAAATCTGAAACCCGAAACCCTAAATCTGATACCCCAAACCCGAAACCCCAAACTCGAAACCCCAAACCCGAAACACGAATCCCGAAACCAGAAACTTGTAACTCGAAACCCTAAATCGGAAAATGTAACCTGAAACACGTAACCCGAAACTCCAAACCCCAAACCTCAAACCCAAACCCCAAACCCAAACCCTAAACCCGAAACCCAAAACCTGAAACTCGAAACCCCAAACATGAAACCCAAAACCCGAAACTGGAGACTCGTAACACGAAACCCGAAACACAAATCCTGAAACACGAAACCTTAATCCGGAAAGCCGTAACCTGAAACCCGAAACCCCAAATTAGAAACCCTAAACCCCAAACCCGATACCCGAAATTCCAAACACTAAACCCGAAACCCAAAACCCAAAACCCGTAACTGAAAACCGAAACCCCAAACCCGAAACCTCAAACCCGAAACCCCAAACCCCAAACCCCAAACCTGAAACCCCAAACCCGAAACTCGAAACCCAAAACTGGAAAATCGTAACCCGAAACCCGTAACCCGAAGCCCCAAACCCGAAACCCGAAACCTGAAACCCGAAACACGAAACACCAAACCACAAACTCGAAACCCGTAACCCGAAACCCATAACATGAAACCCGAAACCCTAAACCCTAAACCTTAAACCTGAAACCCTAAACTCGAAACTCCAAACCCCAAACCCCAAACCCAAAACACGAATCCTGAAATCGGAAACCTGTAACTCGAAACCTTAAATCAGAAACCCGTAACCCGAAACCTGAAACCAGAAACCCCAAACCTGAAACCTCAAATTCGAAACCCCAAACCCCAATCTCGAAAACCCAAACCCGAAACTGGAAAACTATAAAGCGAAACTCGTAACCCGAAGCCCCAAACTCGAAACCCAAAATCTCAAACCTAAAACCTGAAACCCAAAATCCGAAACCCGAAACCCAAAACCACAAACTTGAAACCCGTAACCCAAAACCCACTACCTGAAAGCCGAAACCCCAAACCCTAAACCCGAAACCCCAAACTCGAAACCCCAAACTCGAAACCCAAAACTCGTAACCCGAAACTCCAAACCCCAAACCCGAAATTGGAAAACCATAACCCGAAACTTGTAACTCGAAACCCTAAACCGAAAACCTGTAACCCAAAACCTGTAGCCCGTAACCCGAAACCCGAAACCTGTAACCCGAAATTCAAAACCACAAACCCTAAACCCCAAACTCGAAACCCCAAACCCTAAACCCAAAGCCTGAAAACCGAGACCCGAATCTCGAAACCTTAAACCCGAAACCGGACACTCGTAACCCGAAACCTGAAACCCAAAACACAAATCCCGAAATCCGAAACCGAAAACATTTAACCTGAAACCCTAAATCGAAAAGTCGTAACCAGAAACCCGTAACCTGAAACCCAAAACCCCAAACATCAAATTCAAACCTGAAACCCCAAATTCGAAACCCCAAACCCCAAATCTGATACCCGAAATTTCATACCCTAAACCCGAAACCCAAAACTGGAAAACCGTAACCCGAAACCCGTAACCTGAAGCCCCAATCCTGAAACTCGAAACCTCAAACCTGAAATCCGAAATCCGACACCCGAAACCCAAAACACGAAACTCGTAACCTAAAGCCCAAAACCCAAAATCCGAAACCTTAAACCTTAAATCTGAAACCAGAAACCCCAAACCCCAAACAACAAACTCGAAACCCGTAACCCGAAATTGGAAACCCTAAACCCTAAACCTGAAAACCCAAACTCGAAACCCCAAACCCCAAACCCCAAACCCGTAACCCGAAACCCGAAACCTGAAACCCGAAACTCAAAACCCCAAATCCGAAACCGAACACTTCTACCCGAAACCCAAAACCCGAAACACAAATCTTGAAACCCAAAACCGGAAACATTTAACCTGAAACCCTAAACCGAAGCCCCAAACCCGAAATCTCAAACCTGAAATCCGAAATCCGAAATTCAAAACCCGAAACCCGAAACATGAAACCTCAAACCACAAACTCGAAACTCGTAACCCGAAACCTGAAACCCGAAACTCCAAACCCCAAACCCAAAACACGAATCCTGAAACCGGAACTTTATAACTCCAAACCCTAAACCGACAACCTGTAACCCAAAACCCGTAACCCGAAACCCATAACCCAAAATCTGATACCTGAAACCCTAAATCTGATACCCCAAACCCGAAACCTCAAACCCGAAACTACAAACTCCAAACCCCAAACCCGAAACACGAATCCCGAAACCAGAAACTTGTAACTCGAAACCCTAAATCGGAAACTGTACCCGAAAAACGTAACCCAAAACTCCAAACCCCAAACCCCAAATTCCAAACCCCAAACCCCAAACCCAAACCCTAAACCCGAAACCCAAAACCTGAAACTCAAAACCCCAAACACGAAATCCAAAACCCGAAACTGGAGACCCGTAAAACGAAACCCGAAACAAAAATCCGGAAACACGAAACCTTAATCCGGAAAGCCGTAACCTGAAACCCGTAACCTGAAACCCGAAACCCCAAATTAGAAACCCTAAACCCCAAACTCGATACTTGAAATTCCAAACACTAAACCCAAAAGCCAAAACCCGTAACTGAAACCCGAAACCCCAAACCCCAAACCCCACACCCGAAACTGGAAAACCGTAACCCGAAACCCGTAACCCGAAGCCCCAAACCCGAAACCTGAAACCTGAACTCCAAACTCGAAACCCCAAACCCTAAACCAAAAGCCTGAAACCCGAAACCCGAATCTCCAAACCTTAAACCCGAAATCGGACACTTGTAACTCGAAACCTGAAACCCGAAACCTGAAACCCGAAACACAAATCCCAAAATCCGAAACCTAAAACATTTAACCTGAAACCCTAAATCGGAAAGTCGTAACCAGAAACCCGTAACCTGAAACCCGAAACCCCAAACATCAAATTTGAAACCCGAAACCCCAAATTCGAAACCCCAAACCCCAAACTTGATACCCGATACCCGAAATTTCAAACCCTAAACCTGAAACCCAAAACTCGTAACCTCAAACCCGAAACCCGTAACCCGAAACTCAAAACCCGAAACTGGAAAATCGTAACCCGAAACCCGTAACATGAAACCCCAATCCTGAAACCCGAAACCTCAAACTTGAAACCCGAAATCCGACACCTGAAACCCAAAATACGAAACCCGTAACCTGAAGCCCAAAACCCGAAACCCGAAACCTTAAACCTGAAACCTGAAATTCGAAACCCAAAACCCGAAACATTAAACCCCAAACCACAAACTCGAAACCCGTAACCCAAAACTCGTAACCCGAAACCCATAACCTGAAACCCGAAACCTCAAACCCTAAATCCCAAACTCGAAACCCCAAACCCGAAATCCAAAAACCGTAACCCGAAACGCGAAACTCCAAACCCCAAACCTGAAACACGAATCCCGAAACAGGAAACTTGTAACTCGAAACCCTAAACCGGAAACCTGTAACCCGAAATCCGTTACCCAAAACCCGTAACCTGAAACCCGTAACCCCAAACCCTAAACCCGAAACCCCAAACTCGAAACCCCAAACCCCAAACCCGTAACCCGAAACTCGAAACCCAAAACCCAAAACCCCAAACCCGAAACCGAACACTTGTACCCAACCCGAAACCCGAAACACAAATCCTGAAACCTAAAACCGGAAACATTTAACCCGAAACCCTAAACCGGAAAACCGTAACCCGAAACTCGTAACCCGAAACCCGTAACCCGAAGCCCCAAACCCGAAACCTCAAACCTAAAACCCGAAATCTGAAATTCGAAACCCGAAACCCGAAACACAAAACCTCAAACCACAAACTCGAAACTCGTAACCTGAAACTCGAAACCCATAACCTGAAACTCGAAACTCCAAACTCTAAACCCCAAACCCCAGACCTAAAACCCAAAACCCATAACTTGAAACCTGAAACCCGAAACTCCAAACCCCAAACCCAAAACACGAATCCTAAAACCGGAACTTTATAACTCGAAACCCTAAACCAGAAACCTGTAACCCAAAACCCGTAACCCGTAACCCGAAACCCGTAACCCGAAATCTGACACCCGAAACCCTAAATCTGGAACCCCAAACCCGAAACCCCAAACTCCAAACCCGAAACACGAATCCTGAAACCAGAAACTTGTAACTCGAAACCCTAAATCGGAAATTGTAACCCGAAACACGTAACCCGAAACCCGAAACCCCAAACCCTAAACATCAAACCCGAAACACCAAATTCGAAACCCTAAACCCCAAACCCAAACCCGATACCCGAAATTCCAAACCCTAAACCCGAAATCCAAAACCTATAACCTGAAACCCGAAACCCCAAACCCAAAAATCAAAACCCAAAACTAGAGAAATGTAACCCGAAACCCGAAACTCGAAACCCTAAACCCCAAACTCGAAATCCCAAACCCGAAATCCAAAACCCGTAATCCGAAACGCGAAACTCCAAACCCCAATCCCAAAACACGAATCTCGAAACCGGAAACTTGTAACTCAAAACCCTAAATTGAAAACCTGTAACACAAAATCTGTTACCCGAAACCCATAACCCGAAACCTGTAACCCGAAATCTGAAACCCCAAACCCTAAACCCCAAACCACAAACTCGAAACCCGTAACCCGTAACTCGAAACCCATAACCTGAAACCCGAAACCCGAAACCCTAAACCTGAAACCCCAAACTCGAAACCCCAAACCCGAAACCCAAAAACCGTAACCCGAAACCCAAAACCCGAAACTCCAAACCCCAAACCCGAAACACGAATCCCGAAATCGGAAACTTGTAACTCGAAACCCTAAACTGGAAACCCGTAACCCGAAATCTGAAACCCCAAACCCTAAACCCGAAACCCCAAACTCGAAACCTCAAACCCCAAACCCAAAACCCGAAACCCGAAACCCGAAACTCGAAACCCCAAACCCAAAACCAGACACTGGTAACCCGAAATCCGAAACTCGATATATATATATATATATATTTATTTATTTATTTATTTGTACATATACTAATAAATAAATATTTAGAGCATATTTAATTGTCTAAGTATTTTTAAGTTTCTAATTTATCAATTAACATCTTTAATTGGATAAATTAAAATAATTATTAGATTTACATGTTAAATTACTCTATTATTAAATTAATGTCATGCATCTTGCATGTTATCATGTTAATGACATGATTACATGTTATAAATAAGTCATGCTTAATTGCAAAGCTACTAAAGTTTTTACTTAGCAAATTTATTTGCACAGCATACACCATAATTGGTAACTCTAAGCGGGTGAAACCATGAAACGACATGTAGCAGAACTCATTGAATAAATTGAGAAAATCTGCAATGAAGGGCATCAAACTGAAAGTGTCTTAGTGCTTATTCCTTCAACCCAAGAATAAGAGGGTCCTTCAAGTCTTACAATTGGACAACGTCGAACCAATACACCATTCTCCATGGTTGAGGTAGAAGCTCTTGTGTGCACGGTTGAATTACTTGGATTTGGGAGGTATGATGTTATCAATACTATCAGTATCAGTTTACCTGTATGTGGATAACTGACTTTCTAATAACATTTATACCATCATGAAGGTGGCGCGAGGTTAAGCTACGAGCTTTCTCGGATGCAGACCACTGGACTCCTGGAGATCTAAAGGTATGATAGATCTTTGTTTTGTTTTTTCTTACCACAATTTTTATTAATTATAATTTAATGTAATTCTAATTTGATATGCACAGGATAAATGGAACACAATAGTGCACACGACAAGAATTCCTCCTAAACGAAAGAGGGGTGAGCCCATACCTCAGGAGCTAGAATCTAGAAGACTATCTGGTATGTAGGTATATTTGTTAAAATAAAAATAAGTTATCTTATTTTAACTTTTGAATAATGATAGTGAAGTATATGTCTTAAAAAAATCTTTGAATTTATAATTAACTATGCAAAATAATTTATAATTAACGATGCAAAATAATATTGAATACTAACTGTAATTATGATCACGACTTAAAATAATATTTTACTTTCTCGATGATTAAATGAAATATTAAATTGATATTCATATCAATACGTTTATATATAGAGTTACTTGAATGTGATAAATGCTCTAGCATTCAGTCGGTTAGAGCATCGAGTTGATACATCGTGTATATATAATAAAGCTAATAATGTTATAGTAAACATTCACTTAAATTCGCATTTTGACCTTGAGAATTTAATGCAAAAACATCATGTTATATAGTAAAGCTAATAATGTTATAGTAAACATTCACTTAAATTCGCATTTGGACCTTGAGAATTTAATGGAAACTTAATTGGGATGCGAACTTATCAAATATTAAGAATCATATTACAATATGAAATATTAGGATCATATAATTACAATATAAAATATTATGAGTGTTGAAAATTTTTAGGTATTGTGAAAATATAAAAGATATAAGATATATGATAGATATAAGAAATATGTTACATAAGAAATTTATTATTATAAAATAAAGGTAATAACAGATAAAAAAACAAAAAATAGAAGAAAGAATTGGGAATAAGAGAATAGAGATCAACTTTTCTGTTTTATAACTCATAAAGATACAAATTAAATAATTAATACAAAATATTTACATAAATAATATTAAATTATATAACGACCATTAATTCACAGTTATTTTATTTATATATTTTATTTATTTATATTATATATATATATAATAAAATGTAGCAAAATATAAAATTACAAAATTATTGGTCCAATAATATTTGTTTTCTAAATGCAGATTTAGAAATGATACATAGCACATAGTTAATGTTTAGTGTACAAGATATTATAACAATCATAAATATCACATTTGAGACTGGAAATTAAAAATACAACGCAAACGGCATTTAAATGCCCGGAAACTGTAGGTTAAAATTTATTCCTTCTGACATCACTGTCATTGATTTAACTGGACTTTTACTTACAAGCCAGATCTCACGGTGTGTTTGTTGACAGCAGCAAGTTTTTCCTGAAGTTCTGTTACCCGAGCCTGGTTAAACAAAAATGCAAATCATAAACAGGCGAACACAATAGAAATAAACAATACAACGATATCAGAAAAGACAGTAGAAAGAAGAGAACGTACAGCACAGACCATTAATACTGTTCCCAAAAACAGTACAAGATAGAACAACCTTTTAATAATTATGTCATTAAAATACGATTTTTTTCTCATATATAAAATTCTTGAGAGGCTATCAATCCAGAAGTGAATATTCTTTCATTTCTTTCTAGGATTTCTTCTATTATTTAGATTAATGTTTGAAATAGCTCACAAAATCCACGGGAAAAACAATCATTGTTCTCAGTTATCAGTTGTGTTGTGTTGCATCTTCCTTCCCGAATACCACAAATGTTTATTTATGCAAAAAGAAATACATATGTTATACGTATAGCAAATCATTGAACACCACCTTGAATGATTTAGAATGACGAATCGAAGGTTCAATATCTAAAGCTGTTAAATATGACTGTTCTGCCAAATCAAATTTGTTTAATGCCAAGAAGGCGTCACCTTGGCAGATACAAGCCTGCATAGATAAAAAATGACAATATAATACAAGTGAAAAATAGGCACAGCAAATAACAAGTGAAAAATAGGCACACTGGTGATAGGCAAATTACATCGAGGTCAGATCAAGACAAAAAGATCTAGTTGTGATATTTTATCATGAGATTTCAGTAACGCTCAGAAGGTAGTAGTTTTCACCAACTGCCTAATGTGGGGAAGAGTGCATATGAAAAGGTTTACCTACAATGGTCTAGAAACATGGCTGATTAAAAACTCAGGATGGAATTTTCAAAATGCTTATGCTGAGAAAGCGAAACCTCTTGAGAGTTGCACATTTCAATAAAAAATAAATGCACGCAGTAACAAACTCTAAAGTACTCTTCTGAACAAATTTTCTTAGTTACAAAAATTTATCAGAAATTGGGGAAGGCTACAATGGACCAGCTTTTTAGGTAGTGTATGGTGAACCAATTTTATTAAGCGTTGGATTCATCTAATACTCACAGTTGTATCCTGCTTCTTCCACACTGAATTTAATCCTCTCAACCCTTTCTCTCTCCACCTTCCACCAGTTGCTCAATCCACTCGTGTCATCTCTCATCTTCACTGCCACAATCTGCCTTCTTGACCCCATGCCCACCACCATTGTCACCCATGAAACTCAATGATCTGTGACATCATCGCAGGGGATCCCAACCACCATATTCAGTTCTTCCAAAACAACCAGACTGATAATTATGTTTTAACCACCAATTTTCATATTTTTCTCCATAGGTTCAATTCCCACCTAAATCCAGAATCTGCAATAGTTAACACGTTGACAACAAACATTCCACCCAGCAATTCTACAAAGAGAATCACAAATAATCCTTCTTCCAAGTAGGTGGAGGGGAGTTCGATGCGAGAGTCATCCTTTTGCATGGGTGCAAATGTCAAAAATATCAAAAATCAAACATTTGAAGGGAGAATAGGTAGATGCAGAATCAAACAGGGGTGAAGAAATAGAAACATGCCCATGTATTGCTTTTTCTCTCAAGACCTATCTCTCAAGCAAAGAGGCATACCCAAAATCTAGGTTTAATTCGGAAGGTGAAAATTTGAGACTTTTTTTATTACTATGTTGCAAAGTTGGTGTTGTGTTTGGTTGTGGAGCAGTTGAAGACAGAGAGTTGGTCCGAACAGCATGCATCTTGGCCTTGAGAGATGGCTTCTTCATGGCTGGCTGGTTGTCGGTGTGGAGAGGTTGTAGAATCTCACCATTGTTGGCAGTGGTTGATATGGTGTTTTGATTGATCCCGGAGAAGATGAAGAGAACAGTTTCTGGTTCATGAAGTTGATCTCATTGGCGTTGGAGAGATCATAGAGGAGAATGGAGATGGAGAGAAAGAAGAAAATGTTGTCTCTAAGGTGATTTCCAGCAATGGTGAACACTGATAGGGGATTGCTGGAAAGGATGGGGAAATCTAGTGTAGTGTAGCCAGCAATAATAAAATCAATCCAATGGATCAAAATTACGGACCACCAACCAAAACCTCCTATAAAATTGGCAGCCTAGCCTGACCCTTGAAAAAATAAAATTTTCCGAGTCTCACTTCTCATTTAATCAAACTCATTCAGTTCTGTTATTTTCAATAAATTTTAATCAAAACTGTGAGGCAAAGATGTTAGAATTAATTCACTGATTAATTTCATTATGTAACTCATTTGAAATATTATGATGGACCAATTATAATTTAATAAAATATAAATATCTATTAGTTACTGTTATGAGAAGAAATAATAAAATAAAATAAAAAATTAACTTGATGAATGTTTATTTGTAAAGGGATTGGGTTCTGTCTCTCATCATAAAATTTTTTTACACAAAAAACCATTAAAAATGTGTGACAGGAGAAAAAAAAAGGCAGAAAGATAAATTAGGAACACCAATTGAAAAACGTAATAACGTATATTTAGGATCTCTTATAGATAAGAGTAAGTGGTATATTATGTTTTATCGTATTAGAATCTTAAATCCTCAATATCCTTAATTATTTTACAAAAGACTTTTCTTCAACAGAATTTTTCATTACTTCAGGTGCGATGTCTTTCCTAAATAAAAGTTAATGATGTGATTAGCAATGACAGCACATCAGCTGTAAATTTAACTATGACACCTAATTGGAAAGCAAGTTTTTTTTTGTTTCTTGTTATAATAGAAGAATTCGAGTCACCTCAGAATAACGTGGAGCTAATGCCAAAGCCTCTTCAGCATCTTGGAGGGCACCAGAGTAGTTGCCCAATTCAAGCCTTACAAATGACCTGAATGTAAAATGTCAAACATAATAACGTAACAAAGGAAGCAAGCACATTGATGAAACCTAATATAAAGAATGAGTTCAGCAAACCTGCATTTAAATATGATATGCATGCCACCAAATGGTTTTAAATATATAGCCTGTATCAATTAATTTGAAAACATGGAAAGGAAGAATGAGTAGTGTCTCGTTTTAAATTCAAAAGTCTCAAGTGAAATAGAGAATGAAGAATGGTTTGCTTGGCCGGCGTGTACCTGTGAGAGCAGAAGCTCAGCTTGAGTGAAATTTCGGTTGGCAAACTCAATGTCCGCTCTCTTCCTTAAAGCAAGCGCGTCCAAACAAGTCTTGGGGTCATGGCCGGCTTCGGCAAACAGAGTGACTACGAGCTCCGCCGCCCGAGCAGCCGTCCCGCAATGGCCAAAGATGAGGCCATCAGGCAGGACCACCAGGTTGGGGCCCCCACCGCACCGCCCCAAGCACCCGCACGACTTTACGATTACGTTTGGAGGAGCGACCCCAGAGAGGGTTTCTAGGGTTTGAAATGAGCCCTGTCTGCGGCAGCTGCGGTTGCAGCACACCCGAATTTCCATTTCCTCCGCCAGCTGTGCTTTGACGCGCCAACCTAAACGACATCGTTTCAGCGGTGGGGATGGCGCCAGGTGACCACAGCGAAGCAATACATTGTGTCTACTGCTGTTCATCTATTGTTTCAACTTCAAGCCTCCTGCTTCTTCCCCTACAACATTGGAAATCAGGTATCAAATAAATGAATTCCAATTTTGATATACGGAATTTGACTTAATTATATATAAATATTATCATATAAAATTATTATTTCAAAGAAACTTTATACTCACTTTGATACGAGTTTAATTACACATTTTATGCTTTACTTACAATCATTTTTTGAATTTGACTTTTCTGTATTTCTTGAAATTTACATTTATTTATACCCGCGCCAAAAATCATGTCAATGTAAAGTATACCGATTCTACGCCATGGATCATTTTAGATAAAATTTAAAGTTTGCTAATCCAGTTATTAAATTTGATTTTGTTTTATTATCTGTATTAACATTTACACCTTTTAAACTAATAAATTGATTGCAAAATACTTTTACTTTTTATTTTTGTATATCTCTAGAGCATATATGACATTGATTTTGAAACACTTTAATCATATGTCAAGTATTTGAACTTTTTTAAAATGCAATCATATTTACTTAATTGCGTAAGAAACTACACTTAGTCATACTTGTATTCAAAAAAAAATTATTTACATTTTGAAATTAATTGTGCATGTTAATTGTATGATTATTGGTTATTAGTATATTAGTATACATGAATATATATGATTGACAAACATGATGTGTTTAACTCTCCATTCTCCATGATTATCTAATACATAAATACATAGGTATATTTTTTTGTTAAAATATATATTTGGTATCTATTTTACTTCAGTTTTATCATTTTAGTTTTAATATTGTTTTTTTATCATGTTCCAATTCGTTAATTTTATTCAATTTGATATTTTTTGTTAAAACTGTTTAAATAATTAATAATAATGAATTGTCAGGTGTTACTTTGGTTTTTTTATTTTTTTATAATTTTAAAAAAATAATTATCTATGTGTCAACCCGATAGTGTCAGAGTTCATGTTTTATATTCCATTCAGAGTCCATGTTATTTTTGTTAAAATTGTTTAAATAATTAATGATAATGAATTGTCAGGTGTTACTTTGATTTTTTTATTTTTTTATAATTTTAAAAAAATAATTATCTATGTGTCAACCCGATAGGGTGTTAGAGTCCATGTTTTATATTTCATTCGGTCTCTAAGTTCGTTATTTTTGTTCAATTTAGTCTCAAATTGTTTTAAATGGAACAATTTTGTCTCTCTCGAAATTGAGACCAAATTTAATTTTTATATAAAAATTATGTTTAATTATATTTGAAGTCCATGATAAATTTGAAAACTTTCATTTGAGTCCTGATAAATTTTTTTGATCTATTGAATACTCAACACGACTAGTTTCTTTTCAATTGAGTCCTCTCAGTTAACTATTTTTTTGTTAGATGGATGATGTGGTTATTAACTGTGTTAGGTAGGTGACGTGATTTATTATCTTATCATGTCGCATTACTTAGGTGTCGCCACATATGTTATTTTATTATTTTAGAATTTATAAAATTATGAGTATAAAATTATAAATTTACAAAAAAAATTAAAAATTAAAAAATTTACAATTTCATAATTTGTGTACTTTCATAATTTCACAATTTTACAATTTTATAATTTTATAATTTTATAATTTTATAATTTTATAATTTTATAATTTTATAATTTTATAATTTTATAATTTTATAATTTTATAATTTTATAATTTTGTAACTTGTTTTATAATATTATAATTCTATAATTCTATGATCGTATACTTTAGAATTTTGTAATTATGAAATTATATATTTTTTAATTTTTTAATTTTATATTTTTTGTAATTTTATATTTTTTAATTTTATATTTTTCAGTTTTTAAATTTTTGTAATTTTGTAATTTTGTTTTCATAATTTTATAGTTATATATTTTATATTTTTTGTAATTTGTAATTTTGTATTTTTATTTTATCATTTTAATTAAATTTAAAAACAAATTTTGTTAAATACAGTAAATATTATGTGATGACATCTATAGAAAGTGACTTTGTAAGATAACTGTCATGTGACAAAGTTAACCGTCACATTTAAGACTTAATTGAAAAGTTTTTAAATATTAAGAACTAAATAGACCATAAAAATTTATTAGGGACTCAATTTTGAAAGTTACTTAATTTATCAAGGACTCGAAACATAATTAAGCCTAAAAGTTATGATAATATTTTTATTAAAATTCACATCTTTATTAGATATTTTTGGGTTACAATTAGTTTAAAATTAGAACAAAATTTTTAGAATGAGAACTAACACCATTGATCTAAAAATATTAAATTAGTCCTCATCCTTAAAATTTTCAAATTAGTCATGAGTGTTTATAAATGAGTGTTTTTTGTGAAAGTCATGGTATTATTCACTAAGTAACATTTTCATACAGTGTTAATCTAATGGTGTAGCGAAAGAAAAAAAAAAGCTTTTGTTTGATATGGTAAATGTTATGCTTCAAGTTATAACTTACTAAAATTATATAAGGTGAAACTTTACATTCTGCTTGCATATTTTGAACGTAACTCCTTATAAAGCTTGTGATAAAATTTCTTATGACTTAAGAAAGAAAAAAAATAGAATCACACTAAACATATTTTAAAGTGTGGGTGTCTTGCAAAGGTTAATATATTAGTGAAAATTGGATTTTGATTTTAATGAAACAAAATCAACTTGTTGTCATGTTTACTTTGGGTGAAAGTGATGTATCATGCAAATTTGCACTAAACTATTGTTTCATGATATACCATGGAAACAAAGATTCATGTTGGCAAATTTTTGTCATCTATATGATTTACCATTTTTAAACAAGCTTACCTCTTATTGCATTGTGATAGTGAAGTTGATATATATATATATATATATA
>Ga0214544_1007640_pt1 | contig 18777 bp, 13 predicted proteins | sample CNSS3metaG_FD_160074 | JGI IMG/M metagenome (GOLD analysis project Ga0214544, IMG submission 160074) | Root nodule microbial communities from cowpea collected in UCLA plant growth center, Los Angeles, California, USA - CNSS3 | ecosystem: Host-associated > Plants > Roots > Nodule | place: USA... | reverse complement strand
ATGGACAATAAAAAAAAAAAAAAAAAAAAAAAAACCTCACTCAATCCACGCTAGACCAAGCAAACAAAAACAAAGAAAAAACAAAACACCGATCAGTGCCTACGGAGCACGATTCCTAATGACCACTCACAACAAAACGGTCACAGAGACCCTAGACGGTGGTGACATCCGATTTCATCACAATCTCATTGCTAATAGACTCTAAATCGTTGTTCAGACCGTGCAAAACGGAAAGCGTGAGAAACGTGTCGAGCTTCTCGGACACGTTCCCCCTCGTGAGGAAAAACTCTACCTCTTCGGAAACCGAGAGGATCTTGTTGAGGTGGCCGAGCGAGTCGCCGTCTCGAACAATGAGCGCGAGCAGCTCGCCGACGCCGCAGCAGGACCTGTTCCAGAGGTCGCAGCAGGAACTGTAGGAACGGAAGTGAACCAGTAATGTAGGGTGGACGGATTGCCATAACAGGCGAACGAGTTTGTAATCGATTCGCATCCACTGGTCCCTTTCTTCTTCAGCGATTTCGATCGCTTTCTTCGTCAAGTGATCGGCGAGACCTTGGCCTCGGAGCCAGAGGAGAACGTAGCCCTCCCAGGAGAGGATGTTTTGGCCGTTAAACTTCACGGGGGTTATGACGGAAGTGGCGGGAAAGGGTAACGGTGTCGTTTTTATGGAGGAGGTTTCTTCTGGAGAACCAGATGCACAAGCAGAACAAGCAGAACAAGCAGAAAAAGCAGAGCCAGCAGAAGAAGAAGAAGAAGCCATGAATAGAGATTGAAACTTGGAAAACGCTACGGGTATTGAGAAGAGTGGAGAAAGACATGCATGCTATTTCATGCAATATATATATATATATATATATATATATATATATATATATATATATATATATATATATATATATATATATATATTAGAAGTATATTGTAAATTGGGAAAATGAATATTAGGGATTTGATTTATTTAGGGAAAGAAGGAAATATGATTCTAATTTTACAGAATAAAGTAAAAAAGAACCAATCAGAAACAATACACAGAATATGTTATTTGGAGACACTTTTTTGAACATGAAGTTTTCCGTTTTCTTTACTCTAAATGTGTTGTCTTTTTCTTGCTGAGTAAATATTAAAATTAAATTACTCCAACCCACATTGATATTCTTTGCTTTCAGATTGTAAATTTTTATTCAATCTTGAAGGAAAAAAACTTAACATTACAATTTGAAAAACAGAATCTTTGAAAAAATAAATTAATTTACTTTAAAAATCTTTAAAACAACGTAAAATTGCAGTAATAATTGAGCATGAATGTAAAGAAATTTTAGAGAAGTAATCAACAGTTTCTTGATAATGTAAAATAATAAAATAGTACTTTTGAAATATCTTTTTCTTTATAATAGAATATATTTGATTGTAACTTTTTGGCTTAATTAATTTCAAGTGTCTTATAAATTTGAATATTTTTATTTGAGTCTCTGTTGATTTTTCTAGTATATTTTAACTGTTTGATGAAAGGGCAAACACTGACAAGAATTAACTTCTTGTAGTTACTTAACAAGAAAGCACGGCAAGAAATTCTAATCTAAGTGTTCTATGAATATTTCAAACTGCACGCATGCAATGCTAACATTTGATTAAGGAAAAAGAAGGGTAGTTTAGCTTACCAAAGCGCGGTTTTCTGATGGATTTGGTGTTGAAGAAACATTTGCGCTTGAGGGTTCTCTCTTTCCGAGGCAGTAAAAATTGAGATAATCTTGTGGATGATACTGATCAGAGAGACCTGCTTTTTCAAGGGCATCAGCAACAATCTTGTACATCATAGACATTGTCTGTCCCTATAGTCAAACAAATTTCAAATGCAAAGGTTGTAATAGTTAAGTACCTTTCAAGGTTCAATCATCTTTGTTATGCCAAACACAAGCATAAACAAATTGTGAATTCATTTTCTTCAACTAAAGGTGAAAGAAAGCACAAGTATGTGTGACTACTATGTAGGAATATATTTTCTTCAACTGATATCAAAACATGCATCAAGTTTGTGGTGATTTTAGATTACTAGAGCATTTCCATTATCCAAACATGCATCAAGTAATGTTCATCTGTTTGTGGAAGAAACAGGTTTTACCAAACTGACTACCTAATTTAGACAGACTTCTGCAGAAAGTACTGAAAATGTTAATCTGCAAAGTTTGTAGATTAGAAATTGGTCTGACCTGCCAGAACAAGATTTCTTGAACAGCAGCACTTGTTGGAACACCCTCTGGCCACATTGGTATAACTATATATACAGAAAAACGTTCATTTACACTGATCTTACCAGCAATTTTCAAAGCCAACTCCATGGGAACCAAGTGGTTTGCACCTGTTGAGATAAGAAATTGACCTTACAGTTGCAGTAGATTTTCAAAAGCTACAAATATAACATACAACACAATGCAGAAACTAACAAATGTGTTAAAATTAAGTTCATCTACCAGCTTTATTTTTATATGAAGGCCAGTGATAGGAGGAGCCCAGAAAATACTGATTCTCAATATATATAAAGTGCTCGGCAGATCTTATTGCTCTTACATAAGCAGTATGGATGCTTTGATCAACTTTCAAATTTTTTCCACACAAAAGATTCTGAAAAAAAGAAAATAGAAGAAGTTAAGGACTAATGTGAAGTTAATGAAAACAATATGCACTCAAAGTATAAAGGGGAATCAATTTTTCAACATATCCTTACAACCTTACCTGAGCCTTAGCTTTGTCAACATCCTTTGGAAAGCCCTTTACAGATCCAGAATCTATGGACCTAAACACCTGTATTTAATGCTAGCTCATAATCTTTCTGAACTTTATCAGGAAGGATGGTACATGTCATCAGATTCTATCGACATATTTCCATACCTGCACATTCCAACTTTCAGGATCACTTTCATCGGTTACATAAACAGCTTTTTCACCATTGGGGCAAGGAGCAGGTTTGACAATCCATGAAATTCGATCCAGCCGAAGCAAAGCATCATCATGCCAGTTTGTCACCTTTTTGAGCCTGAAATCACGCCATTTTTTGGCCTTCCTCCATCTTTGTTCAAAATTGGTTAATATATCATATGCTGCTGGACCTTCAATTTTACAATGTAAGTCATGCCATGGTTGCCTTGGAGCACACGAATTCGAACTTAGTTGCTGCATATAGCACACAGTTTGCAGTGTAAATTCCCATGATATTTTTTCCCTTTATTTGATGCTGATGTGTGCATTTTATTTTCTTTTCTCTTCCACCCAACCACACAGTGCACCATGTGATTGACATAATTGATTATGTTATGTGTACACATTCATAACAAAATATCTCCACATGATGATGCATCATGAAGGTGATATCTTAAAAGAGTCACCAAATTGCTGTAAATTTATTTCTAACAGTAAGTTTATGCATGAACAAGTCAGCAGATAATAAACGTGTCACAAAACTGATCACATTTGAAAGTCAGTATTCATGAGGTGGATGAAATAAAGGTATGTTGAGCCAACTTTCAAGCATAATTTTGTGTTTGTAATTGTAAGGATGTATCGCAAACTGAATGCTTTATAGGACTGAATATTGGTTACTAAAGTGTCAATAATGGCACTAGTCAATGAGAATACTGTGATGGATGAGTAAAATATACAACATGATGATATCACACTTGAGTGTCTTTGGGTGGAAATAGGACTAATAAAATAGATTATAGGATATCACATTCTGAATGGCCTTCACATTTTTTTTATTTTGTTTATAGCACAATATCATTTGTTGATCCATGTGGGGGTTCACATTTGACGTACATGCCACAAGTTGGTATTATCTTTATTCCACTGTTTTTCTATACACTCAAGAAAAAGAAAGAGTATGCACATAAAGACATTTTATAAAATTCCCTTGCACTTTATTCTTTGAATTCTACAATGTTTACAATAAAAACTTACTTGAAAAGAAGGATTGTGAAAATCATTATGAAAAACTGTATCGATATCACGAAAAAGCCGATGCTCAGGGGTATCATATCTACCATCACATAGATCCAAACCACCAATAAAAGCAGTTATTTTCCGATTATTCCCAGAACCAAGACTGTCTACAAGCACACATTTCTGGTGATGTGTAAAGAGGGTTCCCACAACCTGGACCAAATGATTCAATCAAATTAGTATTGTTTTGAGTTTTAGCTGAAAAAGGAGAAAGTACACTACTAGATTCAATGCAACAACTCCATGCCTGTTGCTTGAAAATACTGAGCTTATTGCTTGCATAACGTGGAGATAGCACACAATGAACAGTGGAATGTTTGAAAAACTTCTTAGTTTCCTCATCATGAGTCTGCATGACACCATCCTGCAATAAACAAACTACATATTATAATGTAGATTAATATTAATCTCGGTGACACAGGTGTACAAAGCTGTTATGCAACCATATCTACATTACAACAATCCATGAAGGAAATATCAAGAGCCTAACACCTCATTACTCAAAGTTGATAATGCACAAGGCAGTCTAAGCAAATCCACCACCATAAAGAAGAAACATAACTACGTTTTACTTCAGAACCCACTTCTATCTTAAATAGGACTCTTCTTTGAACAACTTTATGGTATGAAAGTAATATCAAGGATTTTTTGTCCAGTGAGTTAAACTTAGTTAGCAAACGAAGCAATTATTCAGGACCAAGAAAACACTAACTTGGATAGAATTTGTTGAGGAAATCAATAGATATCATTGTGATCAGGGTAAAGAGATTACAGTTTTCAAAAGAAACTTGTCATGTGAAGTTCTGTCGTCCCAAATCAGCACAACCACTCGGAGTCCTTCTTGTGACTTGTACTTCAACAGCTCTCCAAGTGAAAGCTCTCCCCCTGAAGGTACTGGCTTTTTTGCCTCTCTGATAAGCCTAACTGGGTGGTAAACCGACCATCCTATAATGTATATCATGTGATGAGCTTCCAAAATTGCATGACATATGTCTTCCCAACATTTATTTTGCTGAAACATTTTTCCACCCTCAAGTGGAATTTCAGGTAGCATACCATCTGGTATATGTGCATCCTGATACAGAGTCACACTCCCTCCTTTCCTGAGAGGGAAATAGGTTTTAGAAACTCCTAAATATGCTGACCCATCCTCATTCATTAATTTTTGGTTACGGTCCACTTCTATTGGCTTATATTGAACAGAAAGATGCAGTTCAGGATAAGGTTTTAAGCAGTTTCCATACTGACCAATGATGGGAAACCAATCGTTGACAGGATTTCCTGAAATTATCTTGTAAACAGGTATCTCCACCACTCCAATGAGTTCAGCCCCCAGAATATCATTATCCTTCACGAGAAACTCCACTTTATGAGCAGGGTGAGCAACAGGCACGATAAATTGCTCATCCCAGGAAGGGTTCTCACAGTTAGGAATCACTCTAGTTCGAGCAACGGTTGCCCCAGCTATGCATACTGAAACATAAGGGTCACTTGTTATCATCTTATCTTTTCCACCGAGTGACTTTCCTTTCATAAATGGAGGATGGCACATGTTGCCCAAAGTCATACATTTTCTAACTGCTTCTGAAGACAAATCTAAATTTGGAAGAGACTTGGCTTCAATTATCAATAGATCTAAGTCACCATGTAAGAAAACCGCATCATGATGGCCTTCATGCTCCCTGGGAGGACAGCCGTGGGAAGTGCCAGGAGAATCCATTCCAACCTGTGAACTCAAAGATGCATGTTCTCTAAATCAAACACCTTATGTTCATGTTGTAAAATCCACAATCTAGATGCAAGAGCGTTATGGAGAATGATTTAAAAAATGTATCATGTTTATCACCTTAAGATCCTTTCAGTTATCTCATGCCATCATCTTTTAGCCCTAAGGAAAACATGCATGAAGCCATGTTCAACATGTTTCTTCAACACGTTTTCAGGTTTCAGTTTCTTCCACCAGAAGAAGAAAATTGATCACCTGGAGAAAAGAGGCGTGAAGAAGAAGAAGAAGCCAATGGCAGGAAATAAAAATAAAACATGAAAAAGAAATGAAATTTGGGTGTATATGGATTCATGTAATGTTGCAATTCAGAGCATGGTCCAACACCACCTCCACAATCCGAAAATGGTGGCAAATTTCATGCATTCCAGAATTGGCAAATTCCAAACCAAAACCATGTATGGGACCAAAAAATTTACAAAATTTAAGAAAGGACAAATATCAAAACAGAAAGAGATTGGCCAGGTGTCACTTTTTTTTTTTTTTAATAAAAATAAATAAATAACAATCTCAATAATCTTTCTCCATTTATTTACCTAAATCTGCTTTGGGAACCAATTTCCCAACATGTTTTTTTTAATTGATTTTATAATTAAAAATGGGATAATCGATTTCTCATTGGCGCCATTAGTTTTAAAGTTTTTTTTATGTATTTTGATTTTAAAAATTTGTTTAGTTATTTTAAAATTTGTTTTTGAAATAAAAATAAAAAATAAACAACAAATGTTTTTTTAATTATTTGGAAAGTTAAATATTTTTTGAATAAAACTGAGAGCGTGGTTATAAAATAAAAAATAAACGATTACTTAGAGTAGAAAAATAAAATATTATTAGTTTAATGAAAAGTATATTAAATTTTTGTAATTAGAAAAATTCCAGTTTAAATAACATATAAGGATTTCAAATAATGATAAAGAATTTTGGATTTATAATATAACACACAATGGATAAATTAAAATGGAGCAACATTTGAAAACCTAAAAAACACAGTTTCACATTTGATTTTCCCTTCTTCAAATTCTTGTTTCTAGTTCAGACAAAAACTCACTAATATTTGAAACTTAAATAAATAACCACTAACCATAGTACTAAGTAAATAAATTATCTTCTGGAAAAAGAAATACTTATATTTCCCAAATTTTATCTCTTTTTGTTAAACTTTATAATAAATAGTAGTTTCTTTTTTTTTTTTACATAAAACTAGGCTTCATTTAATTTTGGTCATAATTTTGTAAACGTGGAAGTTTAGTCCTCATAAAAATAAATTGAATTGTATATATAGGCTTCTAGTTTTATAAAATTGAACAATTCATCATGTCCACAAATAAACTATATAAAATCTATAATAAAAATGTTGATGTGTCTATAACTAATAATAATGTTAGTTGATATATTAATGTAAAACTGAAATTGTTAACTTTTGAAAAATTGAAAGACCAAACATATATTATTATATTTTTGTAGGAACAAAAATTAGAAATTAACAAAAATCAGATTCGGATTCATTCTTCATAGAAAAATTCAAGGCAAGGGGTTCCAACCTCTGTCACCCTTTATGGGACTCAATGATGAATGAAATTGGGTTTATATCTTTAGTTGCTCTTATTTTTCTGTATTCAGGATATTATTATGCGTAGTGTTGCTGTTTATATCACTGCTGTTCGGAACTTTTCCTTTTCTCTTTGCTTTTTTCTCAGAATTTGCGATTGATTCTGGCTTAATGTCTTGTTGCAGATCTTTGGGTCATCTTTCGGTGGTTGCAGGTAAAGAAATTTCGCTACTTTCCAACTAACTACTCACTTTTTTCTCTCTTGGGTTTGCAGATCTAAACCTCTTGTGTGTTCTTCTAACTCTTGCATAACTGAGATTTTTAGTTTTGCTTTTTTCATGTTTTCAGATAAACGAGGTGTTTAGTTTGCAATTGTTGACAAATGGGGGAAACCATAGGGCCTCGCTTATACTGTTGTTGTAATTGTAGGAACCAAGTCTCCCTCCATGACGATATAATTGCTAAAACCTTTCAGGTTCGGATTTTTTTTTTTTTCTGTTTCTTTATCGAGCATTTATAAATTTGTGGATATTTGATGAAAATGTTACTTGTTCTTGCGGTTCATTTGATGAAATTTTACACATGCTTTCTCTACTGGGTCGTTTTTTTGTTATCGGTGCTGATAAAATGGTGCTTTATAAATCTCCTCGTGTATTGTGCTTTGTTTTAGTTTGTTTTTCATTTGAAGAAGGTAAAGTGGTGGCAGGGGTAAGATCATGATCATATTGTTAGATTTCTAATACTTGAGGTGAAAAGAAGAGATAGGAAAAGAGAAAAAGTAGAGTGCTGTGTTATAAATGTTGGAAGTCCAAAATTGTTTCATATAAACTCTTGCGGTCTATTGTGCTTCCATGGTGAGTTTCCCTTCATGAATTGGCTACGGCAATTGGCAAAACTCCACCATGGTAGAAGTAGAAAAGAGCTGAGAGGAGAGTATGGTAGACATGAGAAAGAAGAAACCAATTCATAGATGATTATAATTTTTCATTTTGCTAACATGAATCTTTGGCCCGGTAGTTTAGAAGGACTTGAGGAATATAGTTGAAGTTAAGGTCTGTAAATGAAGGAAAGCAGTGTGAGCTTGTTTTAATGTGGCTGGATCCCAGAGCCAAGAATGTACATTTCTCAGAGGTCATTTTGGGTAGAGTTTTTAGGGAGATTGCCTATGTATGTGAAGACATTTTAAGCTCCTTTTAAACTTCCTTAAAATCAACTCCCTTTGGCTTACAGGAATATGTTTATGGTTAACTTCACCATGTATGCTAGCATGTACTAAACTTATAGAGCAATTGAGAATGAACTTTTTTCTTAAGTTAAAACCAACGTACACTAATTCTACAGAGTAGTTTAAGTAGAAGTTAATTTTATAGTATGAAAATTTTATCTAATTTTTCTTCTAAAAGTTCTTGAAAGGAGTCATGTCAGATACTGTACATACAAGTTCAATACTTTTAACTGCATTTATAATTTCTAAACATGCATGTAAATACTAGTACTGATCAGAGTATCACAATAATTAGGTAATTTTTACATTTAAATGTTTATGATGCCTTACACTCTTTTCTGAAACATTAAAACTCCCTTCTGGTTTAAACTATTTATTTACATTTATATAATGATTATATTGTCCTATAATATGTAAAATTTGGTTGATGAAACTTATCTGACAGTTGTTTGATACTAATGTTTTGAGTAGGGAAGGTATGGTCGAGGTTTTCTGTTCTCTCATGCAATGAACATAGTGGTAGGGCCAAAAGAAGACAGACACCTGATGACTGGGCTACACACTGTTGCTGATGTTTACTGTGGAGACTGCCATGAAGTGTTGGGTTGGAAATATGAAAGAGCTTATGAAGCATCACAGAAGTACAAGGAAGGAAAATTCATACTTGAAAAATCCAAAATTGTAATGGAGAACTGGTAGCATTGACTTTTGATTTTCCTTAATATATTAGTTCCAATCATCATGGTGCTTGTTCACTCATTGTTAAGACGTAAAAGGAGGGTCTTGTTTTACCTGTCTGAAATTTGTGAATTGTGTTCTTCAATTTCGTTATCACCTGGTGTTGTCAATAGAAGTCATGTTGGAAGATAAGATGTTTATTCCTAGAAGGTAAAAATGACTTCCGGATTCTGCAATTTAGAAGTCATTTTTCTCTAAAAAATGTGAATTCTAGATTCCACGGTCTGTGGCTTTGGGATTACACAATTAAAAAGTCATTTTCGGTTTCTGGATTTTGCAAGAAGAGAGAGAAATTGTCTTCGAGATTGTGTAATCGGAAAAGGACAAAATGGGAAATTTTTTTATATGAGGATATGAGGGTGCAAGAAGAAACAGCTCATATAAGTTCATTAGTGAAGTCCAACCAGTAAAGTCCATCCTGCAAAGTATGTAGACAAATTCTTTTCGCACATCCATATTTTGCGTTTTGCAACCGCATAAATATAAACTTTTCATTTTGTTCTTTTCAAATTGTATAATTTCGAAGTCAAAAATATTTTTGGATGTACAATTTAGAAGAAAAAAAAGACTTTTAGAAGGTATAATTCATAAGTTAAAACTTACTTTTCGAATTGCACAATCTGTTTTTTTTAACCCTCTTCAACTCCCAAAAAGTCATTTATAACTTTTGGATTATGTAATTTGAAAGTATCCTTTTTCTTAAATACCTTCTTGATGATACAATGTAGATGCCATTTTTTAACTTTTAGGTTATATAATTTCGAAATCTCTTTTTATGAAAAGTTGATTTTAAAATTTTGTAATTTAAAAGCTTTCTAGATTACACATTCTCATTTCTAACTTCTAAATTTTATAATTTGAAAAAGACAAAATGAAAATTTTTATATTCATGGAGACAATGACAAAAATATAAAAATTGTAGGAAGAATTTGTGAACCGTGTAATTCAAAGAGACTCATTCTTGAGAAGTCTATCTAGGCAAATTGTATTCGTTTTGAACCATTTTAAAAAAATTCAACTATGAATTGTCTAATATAAAATATTTGTCAGAAATGGCAGTATAGTTTGTATTTTCTTAGCCACCTAACAAACATTTATTTAAATCGTATTTACTTAATCAATAATTTTATATTAAATGAAATATTATATCAACATCCAATGACCATGTAGTCATAAATATTTGGGGAAATTATATATATATATATATATATATATATATATATATATATATTAGAAAACACTACTTTTACTTAATTTGCATATTTTATTTATTAGCAGTGTATTATTAAAAAATATATTTAGCTTTAATCCTTCATTTATTAGTGTTATGTTTTATATATTAAATTATAAAAAACCTAGAAGGGTTAAGGAGAACCTACAAATTTAACTCGTGGATAAAACGAATAGGACTAAAAACACCAACAATTCAAATGTACTCAAAATTTCAAGAGCCATTAGTTAATGATGATTTTGGGTAGCAACCAGACCAATCCCAAATGTTCATAAATTGAGTTCGTGTTTTTATAAAAAGCCACAATATTTCCTTTAGTTGATTACACTACATTGATATGTTTCAGAAAATATATTCCTATGTTTGAGGTGGATTAGGAAGTTATATAAAATGTGTGTCAGTGTGTATTTAATAACCATCTGCTCAAGTTATAAATGATTTATATGCTTTATTCTAATTAATTTGGTTAAACTGTTCAGAACAGAATATATGTCGTGTGTTCTTTTGTGAGTCTTATCACTTGCAACGAACACATGAATGCCATCTCTATCTTCCATCCAACTGCACCCTGGACTCTTTTGCATTCCCATATCTTTCATTAATTGTCTGGTTTGAGCAAGATAATGCCATTTCCCCACAGAAGCATACAAGTTTGCCAACATAACATAGTTTCCAGGATTATCAGGCTCCAATTCTATGAGTTTTTCTGCTGCTACTTCACCCAAGGTATCTTCATTGTGAATAAAACAACCACCCAGCAGAGCATTCCAGGTCACTGCATCAGCTTCCATTGGCAGGTTCTTGATAAGCTTATATGCTTCGTAGAGCTTGCCTGCACGACTCAACAGATCAACCATACATGTATAATGCTTCAAAGAGGGTGCCACATTGTAAGTTGCCATCAAATCAAAGCATTCATGACCAATCTCCAATGATCCAGCATGAACACATGAAGAAAGAACTGCTAGAAAAGTCACATGGTCTGGTCTTACTTTGTCAGATAACATTCTGTGAAAAAGAGCAATTCCTTCATCCCCGTATCCGTGCATGGCATAGGCAGTGATCATAGCATTGTGCGACACCAAATTATGATCTGAAATCCTGTTATATACACGATAGCATTGCTTAACATCCCCACATTTTGCATACATATCCACTAGGGCAGCTCCAATGTGAACATATGAGTCGTGCCCGGCTCTTATGGAATATGCATGGACCTGCTTTCCTCGTTGGATTGTAGCTAACTTGGAGCATGCAGCTAAAATCATTCCTACTGTGTATATGTCAGGCCTAAAATTTGCAATCTGCATTTCGGTGAACAATTGCATTGCAGAATCACACCGTTTATTTTCCACATAACCAGCTATAATACCATTCCATGTATACACATTTGGTTCAAAACCTTCTCTTTTCATTTTCTGGAGAAGTTCTCCAATCTTTTCAGTTTGATCGGAGCGGGCATAGCCTGAAATCAAAGCGTTCCAAGTTGGAAGATCAGTTTCAGTTACATCATCAAATGCCCTTTGTGCAGCCACTAGGTCCCTGCATTTAGAGTACATTTCTACCAAAGCTCCACCAACAAAACTGTTGAACTGCAGACCTTTGACAATGGCATGGGAATGTATCTCTTTCCCTCGTTGAATAGAAGCCATATCAGCACAGCCAGCAAGAACACTTCCTAGAGTGAAAGAATCAGGCTCAATTCCTACCTTCAGCAAATCTCTGAACAAGCTAAAAGCTTCATCAAACATAGAATATGCCACATACCCTGATATCATAGAATTCCATGATATTCTGTCCCTTTCTACACCTTTTTTCTCCATCTGGTCAAACAACTCCCTGGCCCTAAAGACGTTGCCATTCTCCCAGTAACCAGCTATCACTGCATTGTAAGATGCAGCACATTTCCTTGAAAATCTGGAAAACATTTTGAAGGCACTTTCCATATCACCGCACCTTCTATACATATCCACTAACCCATTCACAACAAAAGCATTAGAGAAAAATTCATGTCTAACAACATAGCCATGCAGTTCTTTCCCAAGGTATAGCCATTGCATCCTCCCGCAAGCCGGAAGAACACTGGCCAGAGTTTGAGCATTCGGTCTCATCCCTGCTTCCAACACCATTCTAGAAAGCAGTTTAACTGACTCAACATAGTAACCGTTTTGCGCGAATCCACCAATCACCACGCTCCAAGAAACAAGATTAGGTGCTACACCACACTCACCCGCAGTCATATTTTGTAAGAGATCCAACGCCTCGTATACCAATCCATTAGCAACACAAGCAGTGATCAAAGAATTCCAAGAGACACAATCCTTTTGGGGCATTCCTTCTAGAACTTTCTTAGCCTCATCTAAGCTCCCACATTTACCATACATATCTATCAAAGCATTACCAACGTAAATATTCTTAACAAACCCATATTTCAACGCCATCCCATGCAGTTGCCTACCCAGCTCCACAGCACAAAGCCCACAACAGACCTTCAACACCACAGGGAACACGAAAAACTCCAATCGCACTGCTTCATACAGCAATTGTTCAAAGAGCAAGAAGGCTTCCTCAAAGAACCCCATTTCAACGTGGACACGCAGGAGTGCGGCCCATGAGTGCAAATTTCTAAAGGGCATTGTGTCGAACATGTGGCATGCGTTCTGGAAAGAGCAGCTTCTTGCGTACATCTGGAGCAACTTGGTGGTAACAAACTGGTGGGCTTGAAACCCTGACTTTATGGAGTGGGCGTGAAGCTGTTTTCCGAAGGTGGGGGACCCACAAGTGTCGAGAATGGAAGCGTAGGTGGCGGAACTCGGTGGCTCATTGTAAAGTTTGGATCTTTGGTTTGAGGAGTGAGGAAGAGAGAGGCTTGCACGGTTGGTAGAAGAACCAATTGATGATGGGGGTTGAGTGAAGTGTTGTGAGGGACTGAAAGCTTCCCAAACCAAAGTCTGCATCTTGAAGACAGAGACAATGGAACACAACACTCGATTCACATAGACAAATACATGTTGATGTTTCTTTAGTTATTTCAAAATATCGGTTTGAATATATTAATAATACATAAAAAAATAAAATATCTATCATAATTTAAAATGTTTACAAAGGAAAATTTCATAATTTAAGATTGCTAAGACATATTTGATTTATTGTATTTTTAACTTGGTATTATCTACTATTGTGATTAAAAACCTTTTTAAATGTTTTAAAATTTACATTTATTACTTTACTTTCGAATTGTGATACATACAATATTATCTATCACGTCTATGTAATGGCAGATTTGTTATGTTTTAGCTTGATTTTTATTTTAATGAAAATAAAAAATCATTTTATTTTTAGAATTATTCAATTTGGTTCTTATTTTCGTTGTATGGTCAATTTAGTCATCATTTATGTAAAATTGCATTCCATCAAGTTCTTTTGGTAAACGGTGTTAAAATTGTTAACGACACAGTGACAACGTGGAACTGTTTGGAGTACATGTCAAATTTTTGCAGTGACGTTGACACTATTCATTTTTTATGACCGTTGTAGGTTTAAAAGTGAATGAAATCCAATTGGAGAAGAAATTAGGGTTTGCAGCAAATTTGTGGCCAACAAGAAACGTGTGCACAATCCACATGGTGATTTTGAAATCCTGTTTGTGAGGTATGTCTCATCACCATTCGTCTTCCTCCTCTTGCTGTAATTGTTGGGGGCAGTCAAGTTGCAGTAGGTCTCATATTCGTGGTTCCAAGGGTATGGGTATAATACACATTTGTAAATGTGGAGAAGTTGCACTGGTTCGAGTGGCAAGAACTTCGAAGAATAATGGTAGACAATTTTAGGGTTGTTCTAAGTACAAGAGTGTTGTTTGCAGTGATATGGTGTGGTGTAACTACTTCAAATGGTGTGATGAAGAATTATATGATGAAATGGATGGTATTATAGCCCAGCAAAGGATGAAGATTTTTGAATTGGAGATTTCTATGAGGGTTATGAAGAAAACGATCCAATTTTTCTTAGGATTAGTTATTGTTATTGTTGTAATCTTTATAGTAATGGTGCCATAAATGTTAAAAATCAATGTGTTTAGGTGAGGATGTTGTTTTAGAGGTGTTGATCAAGTTACGAATGTTAAAAAACCAGTCATTGGCTTTGCATTGTAATTTATGAATGAAGTTATGAATGTTTTTTATGTTCTAGATGAAGCAGGGTTGAGTAATCTTTATCTTGTTCTGGATGCATGAATCTTTATGTCTGTTTAAGTTGTTCAATTTGGTTCCAACTCTAGTTTAAATAGGTTCAGTTAAGTCTCTATTTTCATTTAAATTGTTCAATTTGGTCCTTATTTTAAGTTTAAAATGTTCAATAAGTCCCTATTTTTGTGAAAATTAGTGTAATGGAGTCCGTAATTTTATAAGAAAACCTGACAATCAGAAGTGCAAAATATAGCAAAATATAATTCAATCTATACTTTGGTAAGACAACCCGCCAAACACAAAAGCACAAATGGCAATCACAACTCCAATAATGGAGACCAATATTCATTTAAGTGCAATCAAAACCTGTTTACTCATGTAATTCAGATGTTAAACAAAAGTCAAGTGCTGGACAAACGAAGTTAACAAAATAGAGTACTAATTACTACAAAATTACACCAAAAGAGGCCTAAATACATTTCCCACAAAATGTGGTCTCCTAAGCAGGCAGCCTAATTAAAAACACCAAAGGATCTTCAAGTTGGTCTTCGAATCTACAATTTCTGCCTTCTGCTTGGTTGCCTAGTCTATATTAAGACTTCATGTGGTTGTTGTGTAGGTTGTGTTGCTTGTGTGGACTGCTAACTTGATGAGGATGATGGTTGTTGTGTAGGCTATGTTGGTTGTGTGGACTGCTGACTTGATGGGGTGGTGGTTACTCTATAGGCTGTGTTTGTGGAGGGACTTGTGGACAATTACTTCTGTTATGTCCCACTACATAGCAGACCCTACATCTCTTTTGATGGCCACCTTTCCTCAACACTGTATCATTTTTCTTTAACTCCCACGGCTCCAATCTCCTCTTTTTCTTTGGCCTCCTAGGTAATCTCCTTTTGAGGGGGGTTGCACATTATTATAGGAAGTCCTCTCCTAGAGCAGCTGCCCATTGACTAGATAGATTATGGAGCGATATGTTTCTTCATACTGCAAATTCTGAACCAGTGTGTTATGAACTCCTCTGCATTCAAATTTAAGAACCTTATTGTAGTAAGTGCATGACAACAGGGAATACCACTGGGTCACATGACCAATCATCAATAAATACACCCACATATAAAAGTCGACCATTTTGAACAAAATGTCCACCATGGTGCACCACAACCTTAAATCTCTAGTCACACGTCTAAAAGCAAAAATAAAATAACATAATATCAATTAAACGGTGGACCACAACTGAAAAACACATAAAAAAAAAGAAACATAAGGAGACCACTGAAACATAAAATATTAACACTCTCCACTATCGAAAGCGGCAACACAAACAACAAATTAACGAAAAAGTTACACTTTAGAACCCACCGCAATTAAACGTGGGACCACAACAAAAGTATAAAAACCCCATCGGCAAACCCACCGCAAACGAGACCAACCCTCCAAACTGCTTGAAGATGAACTTCACCCACAAACAAAGCACAATTTCGAAGTCAAATGTATCGAAGTGGAATGTAAGCGGAAGAAGATTTCAGCAAATTGATTTTTCCCTTTCTCACAAACCCTAATTTCGTGCCTACGAACTCTTATTTTTCCCCTTTCTCTCGCTGCACAATTTCTCTTGCTACATTTAAGTTACGCTTACCTACTTTTTTACTTTTTAACTTAACTTAGTTATTTTTTTCCAAATTGTTAAAATTAATAAACACACTGCTAACAAAAATGCATAACGAGCCACGTCACACGTTGTCACTGTTCCGTTAACAGTTTTAACACCGTTTGCTAAAAGGACTTGATTGAATGCAGTTTTACAAAATTGAGGACCAAATTGATCAAACAACGAAAATAAAAACCAAATTAAATATTTTTTATGAAAATAAGGACCAAATGTATATTTAAGACTTAATATTAAAAAAAATATCAATTAATACTTATGACTAGTCGGTATCAACAATAATAGTTACACAATAAACGCGACTAGTAACCTAAAAAATTCCTCTACAATAAAAAGAAAATTTTCTATATTAGTTTATTATAAAACTTACGTATGTAATACTCAAATTTCAAGCAACCTAGCTTGTGGCTTGTGGGTATAAAATTTATGATGAAAATTTAGTCTTTATGAGGAAATAATTAAGATCTAATAATTCATTTTAAACTGTAGAAACTATTTAGTACATTTATATCATTCGAATAAACACTGTCGTTAACTTATTTATTTATTTATTCATTCGAGTTTTTTTGCCAATTCATATAATTTAGGACGAAAAATCCAATTAAAATAAAAAAAAAAAATTGGAAAGGAAAATTAATGAGATTGATTGACTCTAAATAAAAACGATTGAGAGTATTATAAAAGCATCATCAATAAAATTGACTGTATTAAAAAATTTCAAGATGTTTAATTAAAAAGCCATGTCATCAATTAAATATAAATAAAATTTGCACCAGTATAAAATATCTTAATATTTAGAAATCAAATAAGGAAACATCATTTATAATGTAAACTTGTAATCACTTAAATTATAAATGAATTATTTATTAGTTAGGATTACTTTAGAAACACTAAAGGCATTCAATTCCATTTGAAGAACACATGATTCATTCATTCTTCACACATATTAAGAAGTAAATTAGTATTTGCCAATACCTCTGCAACACAGGTTAAGACACATATGACATCAGAATCTGTTTAAATACTATTCTCCTTAGATATTTCTAAAATTATAAAAATCTTCAATAAACTAAAACTAATTTATAAATAAATAATTTTAAAACAGTAATCACGAATAAATTAACTTTAACTCGTGAAAAACTTGTTTAATTTATCCTTGTTTTTCTTACTATTGGAGAAATTTATCCAATCAAACTTCTAATCAACTTCATTGATTAAATTGGGAGATATGTTGTGAATATGCAGATAACTATTCTTATTCTCTTCCTTCCAACCTATTATGATCCTTGAAACAGTACAAGATATTAAAAAATATTTACACAGCAGGAAAACAAAGAAGACAGGTGATAAGAATGACATGTCAGATCTTTCATACAAAATTCAGATGCACCAAAATTCATTTCCGAGACTTCATCCCCTCTTTACATATATTGAATAGTTGAAACCATGTTGGGGAATTAGAAATCAGTCATTCAATGAGTCCTATTTTATAAGGGGATGAACACTAGAGTTGGATATTGTACTAATTATCTAAATTATATAAAGGCAATCAATTACAGCCGGGGAAAAAATCTCAGGGCTTCCCCAATATAGAAAGAATACACCCTCATTGTGATTCTACCTGTAAACATTGTTAGGTTCCCCACACATTACCAGAGGCTTCCTCCAAAAATTTATTCTCTTTAGAAATATAAGCCTATGGAAGTGCTCAGATCTGACTCGGAATACCTTAATCGCACTTGATATTTCTGTAGATCCTCCTGACGAATAAATTTGAACCCAGAAAACCCACAGCTCCTGTGTACATTAAATGAAAAATGATAACCCAATTCAGGATAAAAGAGCACACAAGGATTTATGCCGGAAAAGAGGAAGAAATGAGGTTTATTCGGCAGATAATAGGATATCCATCACATATAAACAGGATGAAAAATGAAATGAAACTGAAGACTTACCGCATAGAATTCCTAGTCCAAGAGAAAACATCAGAGTGTAACCAAAATAGAAGCTGGTCTGGAAGAAACCTGACATCTTCGTCTTCATATAGTAGTAGTATATTGAGTACAAATACACATAAACAGCTGTTGAGGCAGCTGAAAAGAAAGAAGTCCATTGCCAGTGGTAGTTCTCAGCGTTTAACAAAAAGTATGTCCCCACAATTGTCACACAAACTGTAACGATGATAAGAATTAGAAAGACTAGCAGCATAAAGCCATACACATAGTACACCTGCATGCCAGAGGAGAAAAAAATATATAAGCCAATGTGCAGGTGTTCCATAGCTTCAACTGAAATATACGCATATTTTACTTTTAAAGACCAGTTTCAACAATTATTTTCCTTGATATTCCTTTGCTCTGATGACGCATGGAAAACTACTACATCCGATTCAAAACCAAAAAGTAAAA
>Ga0214544_1007639_pt1 | contig 18780 bp, 11 predicted proteins | sample CNSS3metaG_FD_160074 | JGI IMG/M metagenome (GOLD analysis project Ga0214544, IMG submission 160074) | Root nodule microbial communities from cowpea collected in UCLA plant growth center, Los Angeles, California, USA - CNSS3 | ecosystem: Host-associated > Plants > Roots > Nodule | place: USA... | reverse complement strand
CCAGAAAGGATATAAAATCAAATAGTAAATACAAAATATTACATCATAAAGAGTAATGAATAATATGATTATCAATCATATGAGTAATTGTATAAATCAATGGACGACCATTAATTCATAACAATATATATATTTTTAAATAAGTATCGATTTTTCATCAAATCAAGTTTGAATGGGAGTAGTGAGGAATTTGATTCGATTCATAGACTATAATGAGTTAACCGATGAAAGTTTGAATTGATGAAATTGTTGGCTTCTAAATGTTTTAAGACAATGAAAGTTTGATTTGTGTAGTGTACTTTTGAATCAAACCTCCAATTTTAAAGTCTCGGTCAACGTTTCATTACATGCGTTTTACTTGGATCGGCCGGTCCAAACAATTTTACTATCTATATTGAATATTCAATATACAAAGAAAAAAAAAATAAAGTGATGCTATAAAATGTAACTTTTAATTAAATATTTTTTTCTTATTTTAAAGTGTTTTTAATCCAAGAGAGAATAAAAATAATAAAAAAACAGATACCCAAATTATTTTAAATGAAAGAAAACAAATAAAAAATTATATTTATCTTTGTTTATACATTACAATTTTTTTTCTCGATTTGAAAAATTTTCGATATAAAACATAAATATAAGAAAATCTAATTGTTTAAACCAACCATTAAACACATTATATCTCATTGAACTAGGTTTCAGATATCTGTGTACAAAAAAGAACACAGATGAACACATTATGTCAATCCAAAAGAATAAAACACCATCTATATGAATAAATTATGATCAGCTCAAAATCTAAATATATATTTTCACAATTTTTACCTGAAAATTTTAGTTAAAGTGTAGATATTTGAGTCAGTTACAAGGTAAAAAAAGAAAAGTTTGCGAGATAAACCATGAAACATATATAAAAGAAACTTTCTGAGTTATCCAGAACGCCATTAATGGCATTAAATTACAGAGAAGCTTATTCTCCTTGGCATTGAGATGCAAGATGAGTGATGACCCACCAGAAAAAAAGAGTTGAAGTGGTCCAAGTTACGTGGCACTGTAGCCATGACCAATGAAGAAGATGAAAAGGCAATAAAAGAGTGAAGAATAGAAACAGTGACGGTGGTCAAGTATGAACGAATGAATGAATGTGTGTTGGTCGCTTTCATCATTCATGAAACACTGGCGTCTGCTTCCTTCCGTTTTTTCTAATCCATTCCTCGCCTTTCGTACTATCCCTGTCTCCGACCCACTTGCATGCTTCGTAACAACACCTATTGCTTCATTCTTTTCCTGTTTTTCCCAATACCAAACTCAATTTTTAACAAACATAACTCAAACCCAAGGGATATTCACTGACTTATGCGCAGTACCAACTTCTATTTTCAGTGCACATAACTCAATTTCATTTGTACTCTCAAACAGGGAAAACATGTTAATTAAAAGGACTCTCTCAAGTTGTTAAACACAGACAAAGTTGTCTAATGTTGGCATCAGAACATAAAAAGAAAACATGTTTTTTTTTTACAGATTTCTAAATAAGTTTCTTGACAATATTGGTCTGGTTTATATTTATATACACTTATATCTTAGTTTGGTAAATTTTCTTAGTTTTTAATGAATTGACAATGTTGTCATTTATATATGGCTGCAGTAGAACGATTATGCATGACCAGTGCATGTCAGCATTTAATCTAGAAGCAACTCACATAATGAGCATTAAAGTGAACATCACAACCACTCCCGACCCCACAAAAAATTGAAATTTTATATGTAGCCATTAGTCATACTGGTTACATATAATAGTCGCAACAACATTTAGCCAGCTAAGATATATATAACTTATATCTCATCCCAATTTTTTCTCCTCTAAAATATATAATTAAATATCATTTTACCCATTTCTTTCAATTAGTAAAGAAAATAGAAAAAAGTTTCTTGGTTGACACCATGCTAAAAAAAATAAAATAGAAAAAATGAAGTGTGTGTATTACTTAGAATTTCAGAATTAATACTCAATATAACAGTGGCATAATCAAAGTGCGCATGCACTCCTTTCTTGGTCCCTCATGTGATCTTATTCATGATTGAACATCAACTCTTGTTGTGTATAAAAAACTGAAAGAGAGTCTTACGAATATAGTGGATATATAGTGGACATGGAAAAAAAAGTTTTCACAATCATTTTCTTATTTCTTAGCCTAAACTCCCTACAACCTAGTTCCCCATCATGACCTATTTCAATAATACCTTCATCAACTATATATATAATCCATTTAACGTCCCTCGTAGTCTATGAATCCTACTACTCAAAAAATATATGCCATAAATTAATGAAAACCAACTTATAATATTCTCAAGCCGTACCCCCACATGCATGCATCTATTTTTTCAATTATTTATGCACACTAACGAAAAACGAAACCATTAATCAAAGTGTGGTGGTGTTTTGGAAAACACTAATGCTGAATACATATATTTTTTAAAAAAAATATATGAATTAATTAAAAGGTATTATTATTACTACTGGTGAAAGCAGAGGAAACTATAATATGAAGCTAAAATATATTTATAATTATGACCTAGTAAACAGTATTTACAAACACTTCCCAGCAAAGAATTGAATGAGTTTTTGAATTATCTATGCAAATTAATGTGTAAATATCAAACACCCTCCTACATAGAAGAAAAAAGAAAGAAAGTAGAAGGTTGTGGTATTATTACTCGGTTGCAAGAAGAAAGTGGAGCATGCTACCTTAGATGTAACCTGCCCCAAAATAAAGAGGAAAAGTGTTAAGTGGTGATATATATTAATTGTTAATGGAGAGGTTTTGCAGAAGTGGTGGGATAATAGAAAACAAAACATCCACCAATTGGACATTTTAAAAGTGAAAATGAAGAAGCAAACAAGATGAAGCACCTGAAAAGAGGGAAAAGAGAAACAATTATTCGTATTCTATGTTTCTTTAGTTTGTGTTAAGAATATTCTCTGATCACATAAAAATGGTGATCAAAGTTTGTGTGCTGAACTCATATCTACCAATTTATTTGTCTCTGTGAGTAGGTGGTAATTAACCGTATGATACAATTTGCACCGAAGAAGAAGAAGAAGGCGTATAGAAAAGTTAAATTGAAATGCAGAAGCAGAAGAGATATTTGTATTGTATGTGTGTGAAGTGTGAAGTGATGAAGTTGATTCGGTGCGTGCGTCCAAACAGAGGGTTTGTCCCAATTTCTACGTGACGCTGACCCTTTGAATGTGACATATTGAATCTACTCAAAGGATGGGATGGGATCCATATCACATGCCTCTACCAATACGCCATCCAAGACAGGACCCACACACACAGATGCTGGGGACCATGTTGTTTCCTTCTTCTGAGAAACATGTTCGGTTACAAAAGTAAAATGTAATTTTCATCCTTATTTGAAAAACCAAAAGTGTTTCATTTAATTACCCACAATACCATTTGTTCTTTTGCAAAAATGTTAAGCGGTGTGTGTCAGTGAGTTTGTGATGATTCGGGTGGGAGGGACCACGGGTGAATATTTGGACACTGTGAAGCGGTCCCTTCACCGTACACGTGTATGATGAGTGGGAGTGTACTTGGCTTATCCTACGCACGATCACGAAAGTTAGCACCGCGGCATGTGCGTGTCTGCACCGTATATCAGAGGAAAGCCAGCGGGGTTTCCGAGTGAGCACACGTCATGGAAGAGCCAACCACAATAAAATTGTTTTTTTGTTTTTTTCTATTTCTCCTTTTCAGAAAAAAGAAGATCAAACAAGAAAAGCAAGATCAAATGCTTTTGCACAAAACAGATCCACAACCTCCCTCATCACCTGCGAATTTTAATTCGATGTTAGGTTATTTGTGTTCATCCTTTGTCATGCTTTCTGTTGTCTAAAAATTAAATCCACTTTTAATATTTATAGTTTCCTTAATCAGTTTAGACCAAAATTAAACAATTTTAATAGTTAATGTAATGTATGGGTCGCAAGATCGGTCATGTTTAATTCTACACTTGAAAAAATTAATATATAATAAAATGTGTTAGAAGTTTTATATGAAATAAAAATAAATAAAGTTATTAATATATATAAATAGAAGAAATTTATTTTGGAAAACTTCACAATGAATTATCAAAGTACAATCTTATTTTCAATCGTAATAAAAGCTGAGATATGCTATTAAATGCTTTTGTTGATATTTTAGATAAACAAATAACTGATATTAGTCATATCAACACTAAGTATCAAGGATTTTTAATTGTAATTGATGACATGCAAGAACCTCCATATAATTTTTAATACCTTCACATAACCATACATTATTTTATGAAAAAAAAAATCATATTTTTTTCCTAAACCTTTTTTATGAAAACATTTGTCCCAACAGCATCTTAGTATTTCAAGTATCTTTGTATAACTAACTATATTTAAATTATCCTGAATTTAGAGTTAAAATATTTACTTTAGTTAATGACGAGTGATGCAAGATTGAGATTTCATTGAAGTTGTTATTGTTTTTGTGATGTTGTTCTTTATTGTCTTATTCGGTGTTTTCGATCAAGTTTTCGAGGATGTTGGTCTTGAAATTTATATACGAAAGATACAATATATTTTGACATTTAAGTCGGTTATCATTTTAACTAAAATTATACGAATTACTAATAAAAGGATTTCAACTACCTTGAAATCTTTATTTATAAGGTCTTTAATAGTTCTATCTTTTGATGAATCTAATTGTGATCCAATCTAATCACTCGATAATCCTTATTATAAAAATAAATCGATTATTTTTTCTTTTAATAGGCATAAATCAAAATTATTACTTTAATCATTTAATCATTGATAGACTAATTTTTATATCATCCACATTTTCGGAATTTAGATGTTTCTAAGCTGTTTTTTAATATTTTACACATATAAATCAATATGCAAAAAATATCTTTTTTTTTTTAATTTCAATATATTAGAAAATAAAAACAAATAGTCTTTAATATGAAACCAAATTTACAAAAATAACTAAAATTTATTTGTCATTCTAACTCAACTGCTATTCATTTTTTGTTTTTAGAGTCGTTATCACGACTTTAATAAATAAAATTTTATTTAAATTGATGCGCCGCTCAAATAGGTTTTGGATCTGATACTGAATTTTTTAGACAAAATCACCATTATTCCAAATAGATGAGTACACACTAAAAATAGGAAAATCACGGATAGAGATTCTTGGTTCCTTAATTATTAAACTTATTGTTAATGTTTACTATAGTTGAAATAATATGTAGTATAAGGTTGTAAATAAATAAAATAAAAAAAAAAGCTCTAATGTAATAAGATGTAGGTTACGAAACACTAGAAAGCTGCGGCTCCCGTGAGACACGATTATTCGGGATCCAATCATCTGGCACTTCTTTTAAGGCACCTTCTCTTTAATCATCTTTTGTCTTTTCGTTTTACCGTTGGATTTGGTGAAGGATCTTATAATCGATGTACGTGAACAAATCAACAAATCAGAGCATGTTTTTCATTTTTCATTTTTAACCAACCTTTCAGTAATAATAATTATTAATTACTGCAATTTTTTTAATTTTTCCCTAGATTTTGTGAGGTAGTGACACTTCTTTTTCACACGAAACAAAATGAGATTATTTGGGGAAGAGTGAAAAATGAAAGGTGAAAATCACGAGGCATTCCAAAAGAACGAACAAATATGTTCAAGAGTTAAGTAAGAAGATAATAAATATTATGTAAGGAGTTAATTTTTGTGTTTTATTTAATTTAGTCTCATCAACATTTTTTCATCCAACAAATAATAACATCGTTAAAAACTATTAATTATTTTAACTTACGTATAATAATATCATTTATAAAAAGTAATGACATTAATTAACTGATAAAGTGATATATAACAGTATTTTAAAGTTGAAAAATTAATAAAATTACTAAATTAGACCAAATAAACGAGTAATGAAAAAAAAACAGTTAACCATTATGTAGTATATAGCATAGTAGCAAGTCATAGTAAAGATATATTGATAATTGAATATATAATTACATCAAATTACTATTTACAGAAATAAATTGTTATAAATTTCAACTTTCTCTCTATATTTTTCTTGTATTTCATTTTAATCAAATTCTTTTCTATTTTTTTCACTTATCAACTTTTTATCCTTCTATTTCTTTTGTTTCGGTTTAAAGAAAATAAACAAAAAATAAAATTAAAAAAAGTTTAACATACATTTTTTATTCTCAAACTATTATAAGAATGTATGTTTTATCTATAAAACATATTTTCAAAATATCAATAAACAATATTATAAGTAAACTGTAATATAAACTTGAAGAATATTTGTTGAAAATAATGTTTTATATAATTTTCATAAAATTTAAGAATGAAATAATTTAGTTTAAAAAAATATAATGTTTTAATAATACTTTAAAAAGGGAAAAGTATTTAAAGTTGAATAAAATGTTTAAGTAATTGGTAGAGTAAAACAAATAAGTTTTTAAAATTATATAAGATAGTTGATTGAATGAAAAAAAAAAAAAAATAATTTCAAAATTTCTATACTCCTTCTAAACCCTAAATTTTATACATTTAAAATCAATTTCTAAAATTAATTTATGTTATTTAAATAACCTCTCTCTCCTCTACTTTATTTACTTCTCTCTACCAAAGTGGGTAAAGCAGACAAAATTATGGGTGGAAACGCAGTAGTTGTTGTAAGAAAGAACAGACATTTGAGTTGCTGCTTTGTTAATAGGTTCAGGTGAGTCACGGACCAAATATACTTCCTCCTCGTACAAATAAAGACACGGTTTTACTAAGTACTTTAAGCCCCAACAATACAATAACCCTCTTCAAATAAATAAATACCCTTTCTTTTTCATCACGCTATATTTCCTCATTAATTATGTGTTTAATCAAAAAAGAACAACTAGGGCAACAAGACAAGAACTAAAGCAGAAAAAGAGACAATTATGTAACAATAAAGTAAAAAAAAAAATTAGCATTTTATCCTATTCAGGCATGATTATTAGAATTGCCCAAACCCACACTTCCTTCTTTTTTAACTCAATCTTCTCATTATGTATTTTTAATTTATTTTCAAAAATCAAAAACATGTTTATTGATCTATCTCATTGACTCGGATCTTTCATTACTAAAAGACTAAACGTGTTTTGAATTACTTAATCAAAATGAACTGGAGTTTTATCGTACAAATAAAAGATGGTAAACATTGGGGAAAAATAAAAAATAATCACATATACCTAATTTCACTAAAGTATTAACCAACTTTAATATATGTTTATAAAAAATACAATAAATTACACATGTCACAATTTTATTCAGTTTCTCTTCCAAGACACTCTCAATAGAAAAATATAACTTATAGGTTAACTTCTATTGAATTTAAAAGTTCCAATTTATAATATGAATACTATTACAACTAAAATATGTGAAACTTGTTTGGACTAATGAAGAAGACATATGAAGAATCTTTCTCATTAAACAATAGAATAGTCCTTAGATGATTCCACAATATGATATATGAATTTACTGTTTATAAAACTATAACAAATTTTTGTTATTAATTTATTGATAAACCAAATTTTTGAAAGATTTCACCAACAAAATTTAAAATTTTAATTATCGACAAATATTTATGATATGATATTGAAAAATTTATTAGTTTTTCTTTGTAATTTTTTTATTTTAATTAAATATAAAAAATAATGATTTATATAATAAAAGTATGTGAACAATATGATATGAATCATTATTTTTTATACTAAATCAAAAAATTAAAATACTAAAAAAGCAAAAATAAAACATTCAAGATCATATAATTATTCATCGATATCTTATTCAATTGTATATTATGTCAGTAATTTCCACCGATAACTTATTATTTCTATTATCGACGTATTTTTTCGTCAGTAAATTTGTCACTAACAATATTAAAAAAACTCATATTTTCTGTCAATTTTGTTTTGAAATTTTTTTCATAGGAAATACCTACAAATTTTGTTGTGAAAAAAACTTTGCAAGAAATTGCTACTAATTTTGTTGCAAAATATTTTATATAAAACACTTTTCGCAACAAGTTTTGTCAGAAATATTTGCAAATTTTATAATTTTGTAGGAAATAATTACCCATGAAGGAACTATTTGCCAATTAAAATTTTTAGAAAAAATGGCAGAAAAAAATCATTTCTTACAAATTTTTTTAACAAATTTGCAAGAGTTTCTAGTAGTATAAATTTAGTTTCAAGTTTTCTGTTAAGTTTGATGAGATTTTTTACATATTCAAGAGAGATGGAAGAAAAGAAGAAGATAATAATAATAAGAAGAAAATGAGGTGGAGGAGGAGAGATTGAAGTTGGTGGTCGTGGTGGTGGCAAAAGTACATCGACGACCACCAGAGTCAGCCGAAGAGAAGGGGTATAATGAAAATAAGCCGGAGAAGGTTGTGGTGAACATTGTGGCGACAATGGTTGAGGTTTGACAAATAAGAAAATGAAGAAGATTCAATCTCAATTATTATCGATAACCATAATTCGTTTCTAATTATTGTAATTAGTGACTGATGTTTACCTATAAATTTGTGGTTGTAAGTAATTGATAACAAATATTTTTAACAAATTATGTATGTTAAAAATACATAATTTTCTTGTAATAAAAGCCCTTCTACCGTCTACCAAATTGTCAAGTAACTTTTGTTTAAGATTTTTCTGAGTTATTTTAACAAAACGGATTGATGTAATAAACAAATCTAACGAACACGGTTATGTTTAGGGGGAAAAAGAACTGAAAATAGAATATGAATAAGATTTTATTTGTTTGGGGTGGACAGAAATGAGAATGAGAGAAAAAAAACTCTCTTTATCTTGTTCTATTTTTCTTAAATAAATTTTCCACAACCCTTAGTAATAAAGTATTTTATTTAAATAATAAAGATATAGTATTAAAATAGAATAATAATATCATAATTTTTATATGATTATTTTTCGAGAGTTGTAGTTATTTAATTTCTTTCATCATTCCGGCTTTTAACTATTTCCCTCACTCTAGCAAAAACGCCCTAGCTAACAATACTTGGAATGTATTTTGGAACACAAAATTGAAAATTCATAAACATAATCTACACTTGAGTAGTTTTTTGTTTCGGTTTCGTCTTTGGTGTAAAAGGTTCTGCACCGTTATTGTATACTTGAACTGAAAGTTTTTTACAGCATGGTTTAGTTTGGGGATCGAATTATTCATGTTACCTCCACACCATGCAGCAGCACCCATTCTCCGTTCTCTTTCTCAACAACTCCGTTCAACCACCCAACCCTTCTACTACTTCACCCAGATGTACAATATCAAACAAAATTTTTCATTCTCTTCCTCAGTTCCACCACTGCAACGTTGGAGCTTGTTCATCAGAAAAGAAATTGCAGGCCTCGTCGGCGCTGAAGAAGTTGTGCTCCTCCATCTTCACCACGTACTGCGCCTGATACGCTTTCTGAAACTGCAAACAGTTCATCGACGAAGATTCCGGTGACAGCAACAGATGTTCGGTTATGGGGCTGCAGTGGTTCTCTTCGTTCAAGATCGCGCTCGAATCGCTGTCGGAAGAACCGTCTTTGAAGTCCACCGGGAACAGCGAAGCGCCTACGAAACAACCGTTGTTGTTGTTGTTGGCGTTGAAACACTCGTACTTCAACTGATCCTCGGATTCCGAACTCGGCTCGCTCTTACTTTGTTCCATCGTTGTTTTGTCCTCCGAATCAGGCATCATTATCTCCTCCTTCACGGAAACCCCGCCGCTTCCAGTGTTCTCTTCTTCCAGCCTCGATTTCAGCTCCTTTATCTGCAAACACTCAAACAATAATATTCGATTAGTTTTTATTCAAGAAAAAAAAAAATAACACAACTTTCACATCAGCTAAAATTTAATTTACCACTGAATTTAAAACCAGATTTAAAGATAATTTCTCTAGACTCACTTAGATTAATTTTTACTCAAGGAAAGAAATTGACTTTCGTTTCTGATCTATTGATGGAAAAGTATATGCTTAAAAGAAACCACCGTGTTTGTCAACGAATGTTACCAGTGAGGATTTATAACAAAATTAACAGATAATGAAAATTCCACCAGAACCTTTGTGAGTAAATCTTACTAAATGGGTCAACCTTGTTAATGAGTGAAACTATTTTAAATCCCACTGCTTTGATTCTCTGGGACGAAAGATGGTAAAAAAGTAAAATTTAACATGCACTTTTGTTTTATCGTTGAAAAGTAATTACCATTAGCCAGAGTTGTTTTAGTTAAATCCAAAATAAAGTATTATTATTATTGTACCTGCTTCCGTAAAGCTTCGTTATCGTGATTGAGGGTGTCATAGTTAAGCTTGAGGGCATCAAAATTGGCTTTGAGAACACCGTAATCTCTCTCCAATTGTTTGGTTTTCCACCTTGCTCGACGGTTTTGGAACCAGACAGCTACTTGTCTAGGTTGCAACCCAAGTTCCTGGGCAAGTTTGACCTTCCTCTCAGGTTCAAGCTTGTTTTCAACCTCGAAGTTCTTCTCCAAAGCCTTCACTTGATCTATACTCAGACGCCGTTTTTTCTCAGATTGATGTCCCACTTCATCAACACACCCTTCCTCGTCAAGCCCCTCGAGCATCATCGATTGGAACTCCCTACCATACACGTGCTGCTGGCAGTTTCTCGTACCGTGTTCTTCTAAATCATTACAAATCACACATAAATATAATAATCATTAGTATATCTATACAAAAACCGACATCATTTAAACAAGGATCTTGGATCTGGGAACTAGGAACTAATTATTATCACCTGTTGTTGAGGGACAAATTGTGATGAGGGGAGTGGAAGGAGAATCTGAGCTGCTAAGTCTCTTCATGAGTATGGGAAGGAAAGATGGGATCTTATTAAAAGAAGAAAGTGTTTTTGATCCACTTTATTGATGGTGGTCAATGTCTTTAAGATCTCAAAACAAAGCTGAGAAGACAAGGTTTAATTTTCACTCAAAAGGAACCATGGAAAAAGCACTATCATGTATTAAACAGCACCAGTATTTACAATCTTGTAAGCAGCTATACAAGTACCACTTATCTCCACCAACACCCCTTTTTCCTTGCTTTCTCACCACCTCTTCAACCTCTTTACCCATCAAATGTTTCATACAGGAAAAGCAAAACCACACACAAAAACCAATTTTTTCTCAAAACGAAACAAAAACACACACAAACATGCTATAAAATTTTTCTGCGCTGTTTCATTTAGCATGGTTGAGTTACATAGAAAGTGAGAGAAAGAAAGGTTCGTTCATCAAGGACGAACAAAAACAAAGAAACAAAATAGAGTGATGAAGTGTGTGTGAGACTAGAATGGTGAAGTATTTTCACAACCCGGTAGAGTTTCCGAATTGCACTCGCTTTATATAAACCCAACCGGGGATAGAATCTGACTGGGGTTAGGTGGATTGCTACTGTGGTTAGCTTTCAAATGAAAATGAACCCAAATTCAATCCAAATGCAACTTTTCATCACCGGTTATAACCCGTTGCACTTCCGGTTTCTTTCGACCGTTTAGTGACAGTGATATTTCTTCGGCTTAGATCCTAACCACAACAATTAATTGATTAATAGCTAATTAGTTGTGCATGCGGCTCGGCTCGGCTCCATGCGTTTAGCCGACTCAAGATTTGGGTTCGTCAGCGTATCACGCTCCTGCAATGGAAGTTTTTTAAATTATTCTGAAGGTGATGATATTTAATCATGAAAAATTTATCATACAATATTTTGTATTTAACTGAAAAGTCATATATCACAAATCTGTCTGGTTGATAACGGCTTTGAAACCCTAAAAAAATCTAGTCTGAAATGTGTGTATTTCAATTGTAAAAGTTCCAATTTAATGAACTAAAATATGTATGAATTACTATAAACTAAATCATACTCAAGATCTACCCCTTATGAATTAAAAGAACAAGATGACTGTTATTCTATTTGATTTTAGTGTTAATTTTCATTTTAAAGTAAAAAACATTATTTAGTGTTAATCATACTCAAAAATTTGTTTTGTTCAAGTTTGTGCCTCAAAAACCCATATCATATAATGTGCTGCAATTTAATGTGTTACAAAGTGGTTTAATCTGAGTCTAGTAATAATTAGCAACCTTTTAGTGTCTGGATTTGAATTCAACTATGCATGGATTTGATGCAAAAGATACTATTATATATTTTATAGGTGTTTTGAATATTTGAAATATAGAATTTGATTGTTCAACTACTGATGTTCATATTAGAAGAAGTAGGAACCACTCATGTATATGTGAACATATATCTCATACTGAACATCAAACTGTTTATTTTCCAATTTGTGGCACTGCTTACTGATGCTTTAAATAATTAACATCACAGAGACCCATCCCTATTGTACAATTTAGCTTTCATAGGTATTCATGTCATATTTTTTAGACACAAGGGAGAAGTTTCTAGATATTGTTGAAAACAAAAATGATAACTTTTAGCATATATTAATGCCTTTTTTTTGTGATTTAATTTATTTTTTCATTTCAGTTTGTAGCAGAAGTTATCATTTCATGTAAGCTAAATTATATTTTTTTTGGTTGAAAATTCTATGTAAATTTGAAATAAAGTAGATTTATAATACAAATAAGTATAAATTTTATTTTACAAATCGATTGGATAAGATTTAATTTATTTTAAAATTTATTTTTTAATATGATATTAAGATTAGATTACATGAACATGACTTTTGCTTAGAAAACAAATACCATGTTAAATCTATGATATCAAAATGATATGAAATTCATTTTAGTAAAATTTATTAAGTTTATGATATCACTATTATTGGATCATTATTAGATTGATCATTAATTTTTAATTTTACATGTGATATATATATATATATATATATATATATATATGCATTGTCTTAAGAGGATGTTAGATATCTCAAATCAATTAAAAATAAAATACGAATTTATAATATATAAGTGGGTACAAATTTTATTTTATAAATATATTTAGTAATATTTACTTTGTATGAGTTTATTAGTATCATGTATTTTGAAATATTAATATTTTCCACTATTATATACATGTAAAAATTCATTTCAACCTTCTTTTAAACATGCAATACATAAGTTTTTTTTTTTAAAAAAAAAATATTGTTAGAAGGGTGAGATGGTTATGTTATATTATACATTATCATTTGAGTTCAACCAAGAGTTTTAAATGTGATTTTAAAGAAATCTTTCAATACGAAAGTTTTATATATATATATATATATATATATATATATATATATATATATATATATATATATATATAAATTTACTTTAACTTTTCTTTAAATAGAGAAAAAGTCACAAGTCCAAAAGTATATAATAAAATTGCATTATTTGCTATAATATTTAAAATTATTAAAATGCGTTAAAAGTGGTACCCATTTCATATATAAATTTATATAATTTCTTTTATGTATTAAGTTTTTAGTAGAGTTCTTAGATTTTACACAAGGTGAAATTGTGGCTTAGAAATGTAGTTGGAAGACAAGGTGTGACAAAGAATTATTTAAATGAGAAATCTGAAATCACCAAAAAGCCAACAAAGAAAATATTTCAAGAAATCATAAACAATATTGCTTCATTCTAAATCATAAACAAATCTTTCAAGAAAAATGTTCAATTAATAATTCAAGCATCAAAATTATATATATTAACATATTTTATTCAAAGCACATTTACATGTCTTTATATTCAAAGCATACTTTATTTTACTTAGGGAAAACCAATAGTAAAAAAAATATATACCAAGTATTTATAATAGAATAGAATTGATATACCAAGTATTTATAGTATATAGAATGCTTATAAAATTATGGACACCAATTTAACATCAGTTATTTAGACATTAACTTATAGTTGCACTAATTTAATTAGAATAATGCATTTCATGGTATTAAAAAAAATGTCTTGTGTCTTCATTTTTTAAATAATGGTTGTGATATTATGTTAAAAGTGAGTTTTAAGTCTAATTTAATATCACAAAAGCAGTTTGTAAGATGATAATAATTGCATTTCACTTATATACTATGAAATTGTCTTGTCTATAATTGATATAGGACTTCTAACAAGGTAAAAAAGAATGACTCCCGATGAAGGACTTGAGAAATGAATGATTTTAAACAATATGGGACTACTGGATTTTATGTTAATTCAAATAAAAAATAATCTCTAATAATATAATTTAACTTCTAAAAATAATCGCATCATAACCAGTTATGCAATAAATATTATTTTTGTTTGTCCATAATATACGATAGAGTAAATTCAACTTCGTTCTATGAATATTTTTTTAAGATTTTGCAAGTCCTAAATTTTATATGCAATAAATTTATGAGTTCTTTTTTAGTTATAACTTTTATATCACGATTACGATATCGCTACAACATGAATGGCATCTACAAGAGATTCCATAGAATATTGATGATGTTCAGCTTGCCAAGTCATTGCTTTGTTCTTTCTTAAGAAATAATATTATACTTTTGTTTTCTTATTGTGACGCATTTTTGTACTTTTTTTTTTAATTTCCCCCCTTCAAATGTCCGTATTTAACGAGAAAAATAAATATTTAGTTTAAAGTACCACCTAGTTAAATTAAATGAAAATTCCCTCTGGCACATACTAATTAATTCGATATCTAGAAACCATGAAATCATTTGAGTTAAAACAAAAAAAAAATGTTTTGGAGTGAGGGTGCTTTCAGTCACTCTATATTTGCTAATGTACACACTTTAATGTTCTGGATAGGCAACTACAAATACTGATAAAGGGACCCTATAAAACAGAAACCAACTTAGGAATATGTTAATTTCTAATTATGTTTAATAGCATGTAATCAAAGGTTGTCTCGTGACAATTTGAGAAATTAAATTCTTAATAATTTGGAGGCTTACTCTCTAAGTTAATTTGTTAAGCATCTTTTTTATTTATATGTTTTTTAATAATATTTTTTATATGATAAAAAATCAAATCATAGATGTGTTTTGAGGTATAACCTAACTTAGATGTCAAATGATATAATAATGTATAACATAAGTTTTTCACGAAAAAAAAAAACCCAGAATTTGAAGTGGTACATATTTTATATTATCATAAGGGGAGAGGATGGATAGTAATTAATTGAATGAATAATAAATGGAGTGTACTGTGATCTTATCTTTAAACAAGAATTTATCACATGTTTCCTCCAGGTTAACAACATCACATGACATATCCGCTTCAAACACGATTTTATCACACAACCTATTGTGTTAGCCTTGTGTAGAACATTATTGTTGACATCTATAAAGTCAAACAAATCCATTAACAAGTTTAGTGAATTATGGTAAAAGTGAGGAGAAAAATAGTGCATGAAAATAAGAAAATGTTTCAATATTTTTAACTTTATTTCTTTAATTGAAAAAAGACCAGTGAACATTGTCTTAGTTTTCATTCTCACCGCAGTTTTCTACAAGTAGTAAATTAGTTGTGTGAAGTAATCCCAGCTTTGGAAGACATATTGTGAACTCATGTATACTATAATATGTCCAATGTGTTATGTTCCAAAATTTCTTTTATTATGACAGTGTTCCTATTAGAAGTTTGACGACATGATCGGAATCAATAATCATGATTCTAAAATATTATCGGTTTCGGAAAATAAAGTTTCGTAGTGATTTTATCTTTAAAAGACATAGAAAAATGAAATAAATAGAAAAATATGTTTCATCACAATTTTTAAATGATGTAAAATTTATTGAATGTTCGGTAAGAACTACTAATTTCAAACTCTGTTTCCAGCACTCTGCCGACCAGTGCCAGGCAAGAATGAATGGGAGGAGAAAAAAAGTTGGTTTCAACATGAAACTGTGCCCATCAATGCCTTAGACAAATATTAAAATGTGACACAACACACTACAGCTTTTATGACAAACCACGACCCCACTTTTCTTAAATGACAACAACACGTGTGAGGTGGCCTCACCAAAACCCACTCTTGCGTTCTCTTCTCTTCTCTTCTCATCACTTGTGTGGGGGAACATGTGCAGTTGCACCACTCTTTTTCTCTCTCACTCACGTTACATTTTCAGCTTCCGAGGGTTCTTCTGTGCCCCAGTTCCAGTAATCATCCTAAAAAATAAGAAACATTTTGTAGTTCGTACTGTTAAATATATTATTCTTCGATCGATAAAATAAAACATTTCGAAAAATTTTATGTCAGAAGTTTCATATCTACTAACACAAGGCTGATTCACAGTATATAAGTGATGTAATTATCAGTTTACAAGCCAGTTTTGTAGAGTTAAGTTAAATTTAAAGTTCACTTATAACATGGTATTAGACTTTATCCTAACAAGTTTTCTTAAACTAATGGACCACTTATTAATTTCTACTCTCGTATATATATATATATATTGTATATTGTGAGTGATGGTAATAAATGGTGGAATATAGTGTGTAAGGAACAATTCTGCAAGTCTGCATGGTGAATGGGCATGGGACACATTCATTGGTTTCACTGACTTTCACGAAAGGTCTGAACAGTAGTCTCTGTTTTTCCATACACCCATCATTTCCGAATGGATATATGAAGAATCTAACTTCTAAAGCAAGTTAACTTCTTTCGATATTTGGATATTAATCATTCCCCACAAAAGCTGATACAAAACAATCTCAAACTATAAATAATTACGGGATAAAGATGCAGATGCCTCTGCTTCAACAAGCTAATCATTGAATCCATGACCAACACAACCAAATCACATTAAAAAAGATGACGCACCGAATGGAATCCATCTTCTCCCTGTGAGGACAACACTTGAACTCAGCATGTGCAAAATAGGCACCAAGGATACTAAATTAGGTGCGAGAAACGTATTGTGGAGAAGAAATGTTATTGCCAAAAAAAGTGAGAGTCTGAAGAGAATCGCAAGATCTTCATGGTTCATCTCAATGTGCAAAAGCAAAACAGTGTCTCAGTTAATAATTGATTTGTCTAACATACAAAATACCCGTGTGATTATTTCAGAAAACGCTTTTCTTCCGAACTTCCACATTTGTCATTTCTTTCGCTGACAAACGCGTATACGAAGATACCTAAAATCAAGTAGATGTAATTAATACTCTTAATTAAAGGTTCGAGAATTTATAAATAAAGTTAAAATATTATTGAAAATGACGTAAAAATAAGAAGAGAGTATGTTGGAAATATTTTTAAATAAAAGAATTGTTGTGGATGTTATTAGAAGAAAGTGATGAAGAGTATTAATATGTAGTTTTGAAGGAAGAAATAGTATGGGCAGAAAAGACAAATGAGATTGTAGATGACATTCATAGCGAAATTTATGGTTATATGAGTCTCAATTTTCTTGCATACAACAGCCAGCTAAGGCAGGACCCACAACCACGTCAACACTACCGCGTAAAACTCCACCTTCTTTACAAAGCCAAATCCTCTTAAGAATGACAATTTATTTGTGCTTCCTTATCAAATAATAGGTGATAGGTTACGACATCATTATTAAAATTAATGCACAACTTTTTTTTTTCAAGAATCACACTAAAAGAAAAAAAAAAATAGAGAGCTTGCACTCTTTATAATATGATTGCTATAATATATTTAGTCTCATATAGTTTAATAATCAAAATTGAGTCCATCCAACGATAAGACGATAATTTTAATATATTTTGGTTTTAAAAATTAGGTTAATTCTTATTTAGAAGAAAAAGTTCTATTTTTTGTTGAAGATATATTACCCTATTATTCCTAAGTGATGTTGTTTTTTGTTTACAAGTATAACTTCTCATCAACACTACTGCTATGTTTCTTTAGGTTCATTTTCTGTTTGAAAGGAAAAGAGAAGATAGATTGATAAGTGATTTTTATGTTCGTTTGGATTGAATTAAGGACAAGTGAAAGTAGCGATTTGCGAGATTTCTTATTTTTGCAATATCCCGTTGAAAGGATTAGTGGAGGAAAGTCTATTTTGTCCTAGGTCATGCTTTATTCCTAACATGCTACTTCTAGAAGATAGATTGGATCCCATGTTTATTTGGAACGAATTTAGGTGAAGTTGAAAAGAAAGGGATTTGATCCTTTGTGTGTAGATGTGATCCCTACACAATTGATTCGTTCTTCATTCACTATATCATGTCCACTTATTGGCTTGGGTTGAATGTGGTTGTTTTTTCGCAAGAGGTAATGAAGGACGCCATTGCAAAACATGGCGTTTATAGTTTATTTCTTTTAATTTTAGTAGTTAAAAAAAATAAAATAATTGTAACTTATGAAAATACTAATTTATATTACTTATTAAATTAAAGGCAATGTGGTAATCTATATTTTATATTCATTAAAATATATTATTTAATATATTATATCAATCAAATCACTCACAAATTCTTATAAACTTTATTTCTAAATCCACTCACAATCACCTCTAAATCATTTTTTAAAAAAAAACAACAACACACAATTCACTCTCATATACACTTAAACTCATCTACTTCCTCTCCCTCAAACCCATCTATTCAAGTGAACAAACCCTAAAGTGGGATAAAATGTTATTGGGAGTTTTTTTTCTTATTCTATAGAATGTTCCCAATATTTGTGAATTTTTTTAAATTAATTAGGTGTAAATGAACCATAACTATGTAGTCCTATTCCTAAAAGATTTATCCCTAAATAAC
>Ga0214544_1007638_pt1 | contig 18780 bp, 8 predicted proteins | sample CNSS3metaG_FD_160074 | JGI IMG/M metagenome (GOLD analysis project Ga0214544, IMG submission 160074) | Root nodule microbial communities from cowpea collected in UCLA plant growth center, Los Angeles, California, USA - CNSS3 | ecosystem: Host-associated > Plants > Roots > Nodule | place: USA... | reverse complement strand
TATATATATATATATATAACTTTTAATTTTTATAATTTGTTTTCAATTTTTTATTTTTGAAACTTGTTTAGATATACATATAAATAAAATCAAAATCATATTTAATCTTATAAAATATTTTTTTAACTTTTAATTGATTAGTTAATATTTTTAATTAGATAAATTAAATTAAAATTAAAATTAAAATAATTATTATTTTTACGTGTTAAATTACTCTATTATAATTAATAACTAGAACTTAATTTGTAAGTGTTAATAATTTAAATTACAATACTATTATATATTTACACTTTTAAAAATTATAATATAGAAAAGTTAATCTTTTAAATTATTTTTTATTTTTATTTTTGGTTTAAAAAAACGAATCAATGAGTCTGACCGACATTTTGGCCCGTCAAATTGATGAGTGAGACGAATTGAGCCAAAAATGGTTGACAGGATGAAATTCAACCTGACCCATTCCATTTTGGACAAACTAATAGGCGAAATGTCAAACCCAACTCGTTTTGTCATCCCTAATTGAATGTGGGTTTGTCCTCAATTCGACTTAACTTGAGCCAAGACAAACTTTGCTAAACTTGAACCCATACCAACTAGGATAAACTTGAGTATAGACCAACTTAGCTCAACCTAACCTTGAACCAACTCGACTTAATCTTAGTCTAGACTAACTCAATTTGACTTGAACCCAAACCAACTCAACTTAACCAACACCCGAGCTTACTAGATTCTATCTAAAGCCCAAACCAAAGCCCAAACCAATGCGACTTAAATGAAGGTTAAACCTAATTGGCTCAATTTGGACCCAAACCAAATGGACTTTACTTGGTCTTTGGATGGTTTTGCTTGACTTTGACACAAGTTGGCTTGACCCTAACTTTGCATGAGTTTGAACCTACTATCTTGAAATACTTTATAAAAAAAATTGAAATTCACTAAATTTGAAAAACCTTATCCAAACAAATAAAGTTGAAAAATAAAACAACTTGAAATATCATTCATTCAAATGCAATGTATTTGAATGTCTTACAAATTGTGAATTTCCTCTCCAAGGTTAAGCTAAAGCTTCACAACTTCTACACTTTATAAGAGATGAATTAATCCCCCCAAGCAATTCCTCAAAAGTGGTTTTCTTCTATTTGAATAGTTAGCTGCTAAATGTTAAGCAGATTTCTCATGCATACCTCTGATTCATCATTTCCATTCGACATATCTAGCAATTGAATATTCTCATTAACATATCAAAATTATGCATTAGCTAGAAAAACACTAGCCTTATCTTCTAGTACTATGCATCAGTTACAAAACGAGAACACAATTCAATATTCTGACATGCCTTATCTACAAATAAGTGTAGCACATACTTCTAATTCATAATGTAACAAAACTAATACAATTGCAGAAATCATGTTCGTCAATATGAAGACATCAATTTATTTTCTACCATTAATAGGTTCCACATATGTGATGTATTTTGATCCTAACCTCTCACGTCGCAGTTTCTTTTGCGTCTTAAAGAACTAATATTACTTTTTTTACTCTATTCTTTTTCATTTATAGTATACGCCGAAATTGACTCTGTATAAGTCAATGCAAATTAGCAATTCACAGTAACAACTCTCTGCTGAGAATTAACTCAATTAGTTGCATGCCCTCAACAATCAAGTTTACTTTCTGCACCTGCAATGATGTGCATTGAGGAAGGAGAAGAAAACAAGAAATTTAGTAAATTGCAGTTGCATCTCCAATGTTGGAAAGTGAAGTACAAAGCTAAAGAACCGCTCTAAGAAATATTGAAGCCTTGATACATATTTTATATACAATATAATATAAAAATCATAGGAATAGAAAATTGAAACGAAAAGGTATCATATTTAACTAAAAATGTTAAAAGAACAATGTACACTGCTTCAAAGCAAGATGTCAAAAACAATTCCGTTTCCTTTATTCTATCCAAGTACTTTCACAAATCATAAATATTGCTGGTTAGTAATAAAGAAAATAGAACACAAATATAGTAAAAATGATTTCTAGGTGATACACAACGTATAGTCCAGAGGTTTACTCAAAAACACCTTTATCTGTTGTAGATGCTTCTTGTGTGAGATCTGAAAATCTCAAACCAACTTGCGTTGAAAGACTCAAGAACTTTTGAGCACATCTGAGAACACAAGTTTCCTCTTGCTTGGTAAGGGATTTTCGATAAAATGCATTGACACATTCGTTGAAGCATCTCTCCACTACTGAATTATACATCCTTAGACTGCATTTTTGTTGGAGCAGAGAACAAATCAACAACAAAATCCGCGGTATGCAACAAGGCAGAATAAAACTCTACATTCACATCTTTGCAACTTTTAACTCAGTAAATTATAAGTATGGTGTCAATGTATTATGCAACAGAACATTCCTGCAAGTCCTCAAGAATCAAAGTCACAATGTCCACCCTAACTAATTTATGATTCCCAATAATACATAATTTTCGCTCTGAAATTCAATATAATTTTCACTCTGAAATTCAATAGATAGTAGATTCACCATGAACAGGTTAAGAACAATGTCAAATACCAGAAACACAACACAGGTCATAGTTTAGAAACTTTACCAATAAAGCATCAATCTTCACTCATTTAAACCATAAAAGTCAAAAACCCATCCAATGGAAAATACAAACGATCATTGATCATTCAGTATACATTCTTATCAGCATAAACCAACTAAAGAATCAGATTCACTATTTTCCCCTAACAGGAAAAAAATTCGATTCATTTAAAGCACACAAATCCACCTACACGTACATGCATCCAATTTTGACCCACAGATTTATTATTTAATCTAAGGGAACTACATCACACATATGAACATCTCATTACAACTAAACAACAGAGTTTAAAATCATGAATCAATAAAAATAATTGATCATTTACCTGTCTCGGAACTGGAGCTGGTCTACAACGGTGGACATTCTTTGCTTATCTTCTTCAGGGAAATTATCCAAGTCTGAAATTATTTTCTTGTCCATTTTTCGATCAAGGCGCAGTATGAGAGGGACAGAGAACAGTGGCAAAGGTTTTAGGTCTTTCGCCAGTAACGGCTCTGTTTGGTGAAGAACCAAAAAGAAAGCAGCTTCTATGCTTAAACCCTACACCCATATTTCATGTGATCGGGTTAGTGGGTCAATCCACCCGACCCGTGAATCCAAATAAAAAAAGGTTAGGAATGGATGTGAGGTTCTGCTATCCATTACATTACATTACACATTTTAGTTTATTAAGATCGAAGAACAATAATTTTTGGACAAATTAAATGTAGGAAATAGAAATAGAAATACAAACAGTAACATCAGAATGCAATACATGTATAATGTAAAAGTAAGTACATATAACACGTTTGAAACTTTGGGTAATGTATTTATTATAAATTTTAATTTTGAAAATTTTAAATATTTATATTTAAGTATTAATGTGGATTCCTTTTTTTCATAATTATCTTCTAATTTTATTATTTAAATTAAAATAATTATTTTATCAATTTTAAATGATTATTTTTTTAAATTTGACCAATTTGTTCTAAGTAGATCTTTTAAACTTAAATGGTTTTTAATTAAAATTAAAATACTATTTATAATAAAATAATAAAAATAATAATTATTTTATTTTATTTTTTATTATAAAGAATATTGAACATATATGCACGTGATTTTACTAGTTTATTGTTATAATTTTTATTTATATAAAATAAATATATATTCTGTATAGAGACAAAAATACTATTTACCTATTAAACTATTAACTTAAAGGAAGAAGATGATGTAATTTCATTCAGTAATAGAGATAGGAAGAGTAACGGAATCTAAGCTGTGTTTTATAAGATATATAAATATTCTGATAAAAGAAAAATATAAATTAAATTTAAAATAAAACAGAAAAATCAATCAGATTGTTAATGGACAAAGGGAAAGAGGATATAATTTCATAGATAGAAAGAGTAACTGAATCTAAGGTGTGTTTTATAAGATATATAAAAATTCTGATAAAAAAATTATATAAATGTGAAACGGTAACTGAAGTCGTGGCTTGATTCTGTTTTCAATCTTTGAATGTTAAATAAATCCTGATTTAATTTTTCAAATTAAAAAATATTACATTCTAAAATAAGTGTTATCTTAATCATTTGGAAACTAACAATAATTTTAATTTGTTTATCTTAAGTATAATATCTGGATACTATAAATATATTTTTTTTTACTCTAAAAGGCTAAAATATTTGAGAAAATAAAAGCAGATTCCTTCTCACGGGTTAATTAATAAAAACAGCCTAAATTAGTTATCCAATATTATTTTATTGTTTTTTAAACTTGATTTGATTTTTCTCTTCTGTGTTACGTGGTCTCAACGGTTTACCAGTCCTCAAAAGCCATTGTTACTCTTCTCTGTAGCTCTCCTTAGTTTCTACCTCCTTTCTTCTTCCTATTCCCCGCCACTTTTCCGCCAACGGTGGAGGTATCTCTTCTCTTTCACGTAAATTCACAGTTTTTTTTTTTTCCCTTATGTTTGTTTGTTTTTTCTGCTTCTGTTCACTCTCAGTCTCTCTTTCTCTATATCAAGGTAACTCTATGTCTTGAAAGAGTTTTTTCTGTTTTTTTTTTTCACTGTAGGTTTTGACTTTTGGCTCATAGAATTTACTATCATGATTTAATTATGTGGTTAATGCCCATGATTTTTCATAACGTGTTCTTTTTTTTTTTTTTTTTTTTTTTTTTTTTTTTTTTTCTTTTTTTTTTTTTTTTTTTTTTTTTTTTTTTTTTTTTTTTTTTTTTTTTTTTTTTTTTCCTTTTTTTTTTTTTTTTTTTTTTTTTTTTTTTTTTTTTTTTTTTAGTTTTTTCATGTTGGTGGTGCTATGATTTAATAATTGTTTTTGAGAATTGAAGTTTTTGTCTTTTACATCTAAAGATTGAAACTTGTAGTGTTTGAGAGGGTTTTTGATATTTTCATGCAAATATATGTATACAGTTCGCCGAGCAATTTTTAGGAAGTTACGTGCAATTGTTTGTTGATTGTGATTTTGGGTTTTGGTGATGATTTTAGAAGGAGATGACCGAGGAGAAACCAGAGCAGCTTTGTTTGAAGAATAAGCAAACCGATGCTGCTTCTAGTTCTTCTGTATCAGATGGAAATGGCAGTGCTATTCCAACATCATCAAGGAAAACGGGATCAGCATTGCCGTGTAATAGGTAACTTTGTTTTAAGTTCTTTAATTGTTCTCCAGTATTCATCGTAGTGTTGCAGTTTGAGGGAACTGCAGTGTACTGTTTATTTGTTGTTGCTTAATTTTACATGTTGTAACAGTACCTGATTTTACTTTTTGCTCTGGAGGATTCTTTTTTTATTTTCTTCCTTTTTCATTGTTTTTTCTACAATCTTTCTGCACTGGATTTCATTACGTGAATGCTTTTATTGCATGTAGGAGGACCACTGGTCCTGTTAGACGGGTAAAGGATGGTTGGACGGAAAAGGAGGTTAGTCTCTGGGACGTTCAGTTACCAAATCTTTTTGTTTTAGTTTTTTAACATTTATGTGCTTGCTTCTTAGGAATTGATTACATGGTGAATTCGGATTACTACATTTAATGACTGTTAATCTACGTGTACATCTACAAAAAAGTTGCTATATATATTTTTTGTTTAGCTTATTGTATATTGAATTCAATGTATTTGTATTCATTGCTACTCCTACTTGGAATTCAATTTAGTTGTTTTCTTTAATTTGCTGCAGGATGAAACATTAAAGAATGCTGTTGAAGTTTTTAATGGCAAGAATTGGAAGAAAATAGGTATATACTTTTATTTGCTATGTAGTGATGACCTTTGATATTGAGTTAAAAGTTTATTTGCTATTGCATGCTGGTAAAATAAGATGTGAGTCGAGTGACTTTGTTGAGGTGTATTGAGTGTTTGAACCTGAGATATTAGAATTGAAGGACTAAGCTTGTTGGTTTCTAAAATAAATTGCACAATGACCCCATAAGGGTTGAGGATGAACTTATTAGCTTAAGTCAGAATTAAACCAGGGAAACTATAGTCCTTAAACCTCTATTTCCATCTTTCCTTAATGTTTGAATGCATTATTTTTTGTGAATGAGAATTGATATATGGGTGAACCAATGGAATTATTTTGTGTGATGTGACCATAATCATCATATATTCAAGATCTTTTGTATTGAGTTCTTTCTGAAAGCATTATTCTCATTTCATGAAACTGATTTATCAAATGTGGAATGCAGCTGAGTTTTTTCCGGATAAATCAGAAGTTCAATGTCTTCACAGATGGAAAAAAGTTCTTAATCCTGAACTTGTTAAAGGACATTGGACAAAGGAGGTTAAAACATAGTTCTTTCCTTTTCAATTTTTGTTACTTTCTAACAATTCTATTCATAATTAACTTCTCTTAGTTGACATGCAGGAGGATGATAAAATAATTGAACTGGTGACTATACATGGACCTACAAAATGGTCTTTGATATCCCAGTCTTTGCCTGGTCGAATAGGAAAACAGTGCAGAGAACGGTAAGGTTAACTGAACTTTGTGAGAAATTCTTCTATCTTTTTTTAATTAATTCTTTTGTATTGATAAATGCTAAGCTTCATTGTATATGACTTAATTAGAATGTTTAGCCTTTAAATCTAAAACCTTTCATCAAACTATACCTAAGCTTAAAGAATAACTCTTTTTAGAATATTATAAGATTTGGCAACTCGTAGCTTTGTATATGGGCTACTAAAGAATTAAGTTGTACTAGCTTTGTTATTTTTGCTTTTCATTTTTCTGGTATTATTATATACTCTGTTGCTTACTAAATCCTTCATGAACACCAAATACATACGCATTGGCTTTGGTATATACATATATGTTCATTATCATGAAATTAATTTCAAACATTTACAGATGGTGCAATCATCTTAGTCCAGACATAAAGAAGGATCCCTGGACTTTGGAGGAGGAATTAGCTCTTATGAAAGCTCATTGTATACATGGCAACAAATGGGCTGAAATAGCCAAGGTTCTATGTGGAAGGTATATTTTCCAATTAATTCTTTAGCTGTCATAAAGGAAATTAGAGTCATAATTAACATGTAACAAGTTTCATCGAGTGCTATTTTTATTTTATTATTATGCTAGTTGTGGAGTTCTGATTTTTTGGGGTATTCTTTCTCTCTTTGTTGTCATACACTCCCTTTCAATGAAATTTAGTTCAACCCACCCACCTGCAATACAAAGGACAAAGAATAATGTCCTGAAGAAAAATGCTATAGTAGGCAGGAGCTACTTTATCCAATGAATATAATAAATATAAAGAGTTAAATATGCTTTTAGACCCCATAAATATGATTAAATTTGGTTTCAGCCTTTTAACTTTTTCTTGTAAGTTTGAAGTATTTCTGTAAGGTCTTTATCACCATGCTTACTGATGATATGGCAATGATATGCCAGATGTATGCTATTTCACCACTAAGTGGTGATTCAGACCATTTCAAAAATCTTAAACTCTACGAGGCTCAAGCCTACAAATAGTATTTAGAGAACATAACCCAAATTTAACCATATTAACAAGAACTGAACAACATGTAAGTCAATTTTAAATGGTACTTCTTCCAGGTGTGAGTTTTCCCTTTAAAATATACATATAATTTTTTTATATTCTTGTCAGGATATCTTGTCATAGGTAGAATGTATCACTGTACAACAATAAATACTCATGTGTACCAGTTTCTATATACCCTTTACATTTTTTTTTCCTGCAGGACTGATAATGCAATAAAGAATCACTGGAATGGTTCTTTGAAGAAAAAGAAAGATTTCTATTTAGCTAATGGAAGACTTCCGCCCATCCCAAAGAGCAGTACGGAAGCTGCTGTCAAAGATACAGTCAAACATTCTACAACTAACACAATTCATGTTTGTTCAAATAAAGGATTAGATGCCACTGTTGCATCATCATCTAAAGCTACAGACATTACTAACCTTGATAACAGTGATAAGAATCAACTAGAATCCTCTGGAATAGTTAGAGAGATTGGAGATTCTTCAAGTGTTCCACCAAAAAAATGTGCTGATTCTGATTGTGTAGACTGCAATAGATTATTCCACAGAGGTCTCCGCTGTAGTAACTTGGAATCAGGGTCAGGAGATAATTTTAAAATAAACAGGGGGCCAAAATTTGTGAATCCTGGACCCAATGCTAACCCGAGAATTGATCATTGTCTGAATTATAGTGATATGAACAGTGACAAATCAACCAGAATTTTTTATTCAAAGGAAGGTCTAACGTTTGGTTCTTTTTGTCATGAACCATCACGGCTTGATAATCCACATCCTTCAGAATCTCTTGATTTTAACATCTCTTCTGGCCTGCAGAATGAGTTCATTTCTCCACCGTTGAAGTCATGTGTTGGTTTGGTAACTCCACCTCATGTGAAGGGAATTGAATCATGCTCAGAATCTATTGAATCAATACTGAGAAAAGCAGCCAAAACATTCCCAACTCCTTCAATAATAAGGAAGAGAAGAAATGGAGGTGAATTACCTGCCACTCCCAGAAAGCTTGCAAATGCAGTTCATTCACATGTATGTAATGAAGAAGTGAGTTCAAATGATGTTTCTTGCTCTGGAGTTCATGTTCATGGCCATGGGAGTAATAGTCTCCTAAATAATGCTTTGAACATAATTCCTCTATACCGATTAGGATCCAAGCAAACAGCTATTAAGTCTTTGACGAAACAACTTGATTCTGCATTTTACATGGAAAAAAGTGCTTCTGAGATGGAAAAGTCTACTGAGAGAGTGTTGTGATGACTAAAGATGGTCTTCATAAGACAAAATTGGCAGAGAAGTACGTTCTTCTTACTCATTTTCCTTTAATTGTTCATTTAGATTGAAAAACAACTCTTTCTTATAGAAAGAAGGTCAACTGACTGAAAAAGTCAACTCCCTAGGAACAGAAGGTTTTGTTGATATTGGTTGCAGTATAATATTATCATAGAATATTTTGATTGAATTAGCAGGAAAATATTTGCATAATATGTTAAGACCTTAGAGATGTGAAATTAAAGGATTGAGAAAATGACTTGTTTTTCTTCCTTGAAATGACAATGCAACTTCAGCGGAGCTAAAGACATGGTTATTTGAATATGATTTTCTTATAATTGTTCTACCTTAGAAAGTTTTTTGGAAATTAATAATATATTTTCCTTGCTTTCACTGTTACATTTTAAATTATCTAGCATTGCATTTTCAGAATTTACCTGAATTTTGATAACAGCTTCTCTGCTTTGTAGGGATTGCCATTGGTATTGCTGAAGCTGATTGAATTTTGACCACATTCTGACAATTTTGCAAGTGCTATATTTCATTGATGGTGAAGCAGAAACCGTTACACGACGTGTATATTTCATTTGATTGTGGATATATAGTTCATATAGTTTTATACTGATCACACAACTTCTGTAGATATTTATATACCTTGAGAAATAAATTGTGGCAAATTTCAGAACAAACTTTGATTTTATATCTTACATTGAATATAGATTTAAAGCCCTTGTTGAATGAAACCTTGTGGCAAGTGCAGTCACAATAGTATTTCAAAGAGTGAGTTTCTTTTTCAAGATGTAAGGTATTTGACTTATATACGGGGACTGTATATAAGTCAACCCGACTCATTATAGGTTCTATCTAGGTGAGCTGGGTTCTTAGTTGATTGGGTTCATTTTTAGTCCGTATTGAAATTTGTAATTTCTTTTTAATCCAACCCTGCTCGAACTCATGGTGGATCGGGTTGGCTCACAAGTTTTAATCCATTTTAATAGTTTTAAAAATTCCTTATCATTAGGGATGACAATATGGGGTGAGTTACACAAGCCAGCCAGCAGACCCACAAAAAAAAGTGTGAGGCCGATTGAGTATTTTAACTTGCTAACCTGTCTAGGACTACCCGCATAATCTGCAATCCGAGCAAACCAATGGTAGGATGACCGGCATTTGACCCACATAGTCCGCTATGTGATGTAAATGATTTAACTCAAACTTATTAATTAAAATCAGCTATTTATAAACTTTGATAACTTGTAAGGTTATAAATAAGAATAAAATTCGAGATATCTATTTACAAATAATAATAAAAATTAAGGTCTAATTAATTAATCTATTTAAATACGTGATCAATTTGAAGATGAATTAAAATAAAAGCTAAACTTTAAGGTTTGTATTGATGAACATAATTAAAGTTTAAAGGATTAAATAAATTTCTTTTTCTAAAACATAGGGTATGCCATGATATACTAGGATTAGTTTGACATTAGATTGAGTAAGCTTTGACTTATGTGATCGATATGATATCCAAATGGAAAAAAATTGTAGGACACTGTTTGATAATTCATGTAAGAATAAAATGGTCATAAAAAATGTAAAGACAATAAATAAATAAAAAAAAGTAAAAAGTAGCGAAAGATAATATTGTAAAAAAAATTTTAGAATGTCAAAATTCAAACTATTTTGAATAACTTGGACTTCTCCCCTTGAATCATGATAGAGTCTCCAAACTATGAATACATTTCCTTCTAAATAAGATTACAAAGGATGAAACTAAGAAAATGCACATTATTTCAGTAACTTAAGATCCTTAAATGGATGTTGCTAAGTCACATGATATTTCTTCCAGAAGATCATGCAAAATCAAGTCTTCAAGCTCCAAACTGACACACTGTGCATACAATTGAGGGTTCACCCACCCATCACGTCTTTCTAGATCACGACTTACATGGTCATCTATGGTTAGCCCAGTTTTGGATCTAAGGCACAAGGATTTGTTCATACCAGTCCACACTTGATAAAGAGTGTGACACCCTTTTGGCATTGGATGAGATGATGAAAAGGGTATGGAACAACAACAGTAACACCTCCCAGAAAGTTCCAACAATGTCTCATTGATTAGGTCAAAAAACACATGGTGATTGCACTGGCCACTTCCACCATAGCTGCAGAAATCAAGGTCATTCTCCATTTCTTCATAGAGTAGTGGATCAACTGGGTGCTCACTTGAATGCCATGCTGAAAGGCACTCTTTACCAGTGAGTCCAGATATCTCAAGTACAAATTTCACGTAGTTAAAGTCAGCTTTGTCTTTCATGGGGATATGGGAAAGAGTAATGTCATAGTTCATGTGCTTGCTTTGATTCTCCACTTTTTCAGCATTCTCTGTGCTTTCTTTCACTTTAACTGAATCTGTGATTGTAGCCTCTTGTTTCTCAATAATGTTTTCTAGTTCATTGCCGGGTTCCGTAATCAATTTTGAATCCACTGAAATCAAAGAATGCAACCTAGTAAGCTGCAGCCAACACTAGATTTAACATGCAGATGAAATACATCATGATTTATATTAAACTGAACAACTTTTTACAAAGGAAATATATATATATATATATATATATATTAAATGCATTTATATCAAATTGATATATATGTGTTCTAGCCAGAAAGAATTAGGATTGGTCAGCCATAAGTATTTAATGGATCTGTCCTTTTCCTTGTCTCTCGTCCTCTTTTTAACCCCTCTTTTTCTGCCCCATCTCCCTTCCTGAAACATCTCATTATTGTCTCTTGTCTTTATTAGTCATAAACAACCTTAAAGTACTCTCAACGGTTCAATCAGTCATTGGACCTTAGTGAACATTCATGGAACCTATCACTGATCAGATCGGATGTTGGACCCACCACCACATATACAAAATTTAATCCAAACTATTTCTTTTCTATCTTATGGGTTATGAAAATGTATTTAAACCACAACTATGTAAGAGAGAGCAGCATATATTAAGAAAAAAAGAGTTGAGTGAGATAGGGTAACCTGATTCTTCTATTGCAGTCATGTTTTCTTTTATTGGCTCAATCATTTCTTGGTCATTAGAGGTGTCACCACTTTTAAAACAACTATGTCCGAAATCATCAGTTGTCACACTAGCCTTGTCATTAATCTCACTACTGCACTCTGATCCTCGTTCAACAATATTACTAATCTCTTGATGATTTTCATCCACACTGTGAGGGTGTTTTTGAATAAAATCTTCTACAGGTGTCTCTGGTTGAAGCTGAACTTTTGAATGTAAATTAAGGCTAGACCTTCTTTTCTGATGGAAAATGTTGTCTGAACTCAATGTTGCATCGCCAGAAGCTACTTTTGCCTTTGGTTCAGTCAAAGATGAAATATCAGGGAAGGACAAGGAATTGAGATCAGGCAACGAAAGCATCCTTTGTACCAACATCTTCAATCGTGAATGTCCTTTTTCTGTTCTTAATTTTAGCTGCTTAGATTGAGGATGACTTTGTTCTGCATTAAAGCCCTTGTCATCGGAGCGAAAATAATTGTCTAGTGGTTCTTCAAGAGACAATTTTCTTCTTATGATGTTCCAGTGATGCTTGGCAAATGAATTAGTAACGTTACCACTGATCTCATTACATTTTCCATGACAGGTTTCATCTTCTCTACTCACATTAGAATCTGTTATTTTCTTAAAAACTTCCTTCTTCAAATCACTCGATATCTCATGACCTTGAGGAAGTTTGTCAATGATAGCATCCATAGCAACTCGAAGCTTTTCTTTTCTACTTTCTCCTATAACATGCTCTATTTTCTGCTTCAGATTCTTAAAATGTTTGATTTCGTTCAGACTTTGATCCTGAGCTGAAGAACTAGTAACATCTCTTGTAATCATTGCTTCATTTACGTTGAAACATTGAGACAAGGACCTTAGGTAAAACTTTCTTGAGGATTCAAAATTAGCTGACTTTGGTGTTTTGGTTTCGAAACATAATTTTCCTTTCCCTTTTGGTGAAAAAGCGTTCCCTACAGTCCCAAAACTTTGTCTTTTTGATAAGGGGTCAGGTAGAGGAAATGACATAGACCTAGTTAATTTCATTTTTGTGGTATACACATGTTGTTTATGGAGGTGATAGACCAAAGGAGAGACAGGATCTTGCACAAATGTTGTTAACAAGTTGTCGTTCATGCTGATTGCAGACGTTGGACATGTTGAACTTCTATGATGTCTGCTCCTCTTTTTTGACATCTCTTTCCATAATATTAACTTTCTTCTTATAGACTCTTTTGTCACTGAAGAACATGGTGTCGTCCTTTTCTCAACCTGCAAGCTTCAAATTAGATACAACCTTTTATTTATTTATTTCCCGGTAAGTTAGTGGACTCATATTCTGCATTGTGAAAAAACCATCGCATCCGGAATCCAATATCAATTGAATTAAAAACTATATAAAATGCTTGCAAGTTAGTTAGAAATGCATAATCATAAATAAGATTAAATATATTTTTATTCAAGAAATATTGACGTAAAAATAGAATTTGTCATCTTGTTTCTATTTGAAAATTTGATACATTTTGTTTTTCAAACTTTATAATGAATAAATATAGTCTTTTTAACTCAATTTCATTAAATTTGTTTGATTTAATAAATGCGAAAAACACATTTAACACTTCAAGAAAAAATGAATCTATTATGTTAAAATGACTATATTCATTCATTTTTAAAGATTGCGTATCGAAATATATAATTTTTTTTAAGAGAGATGAATTCAAATGTTTTTTTTTTTATCAGAGATGAATTCAAATGTTTGCATCAAAGAGAAGGGATTAAAATCATATTTATCTCTAATTGATAAGGTACTATTGATTTTTCAAATGATGTACAATTGGGTCGAAGCATAACCATTCAAGGTGTTTTTATGGAGAAACAACTATTGCTTGGGGAAATCAACATTTGCCAAATGCATTTTGGGTTGGACATTAAGTTGCTAGATATGCATATGTCTTTTACCTCAATGATAAGTATATCTTTTAATTTTCGATCTATGTTTTTCAATCGTAATAAATACAAACATCGTTGATAAAGAAAAAATTAAAAATTTTGCTTTTAATTCAACATATTATGTGCTTTCCTAAAGAATTTTTTTTTTCACTATTATTTTAACAATTAAAGACTACAATAATGTAAAGGGTGACATGGAACAAGGAGAAAAGAAATAAGTTGAACTAGAAGGGGAGAACTTACATTTGAATTTCTTGTTACATGGTTGAGTCCCTTCCTTCTATCAGCTGAGAATATAGGTACATAGTTTGCATGAGATTAGGAGCTAATTATTCAAAATTTAGAAGGCAATGACATCTTTGAGAAATATTTAGTCCTTAGATAATGCAGAAAATTTGCTAAATAATGTTTACACTAAAGTTCATTTAATATACATATTCCTTAAAAAATAGGAAAAAGAAGTCCTTCCAGTATAGAAATATTTAAATTTATTATATCCTAAACAATTTATACAAAATGAGCTTAACATATGTTGATCACCTTTCAAGACAAACAAATTGATTTCAACTAAATTTGAATGGGAATTTGCGATAATGTAAGAATTCCTTCGATATTTTCTAATGTTTTAATATATCCTAAACAATTTATACAATGAGCTTCACATGGCAGAAAAATAAAATATTGATCAGAATTTTAGACAAACAATTGTTTTCAACTAAATTAAATGAGGATTTTCAATAATGTAAGAATTCCTTTCATATTTTCTACAAGAAAACTTGTTTTGCTCAATCAATTTCATTTATGAATTAGCCAATTGTTCTCCTAACCATTGCCTACAACACTAAATCCATGCCAGTTTTTACTTCAAAATGAAAAAGAAGAGAGGAAAATGCACTAACCTAAATAATTTCTTTCATCACCATCTCTTTTGTATGCAAGTCTGTCAAAGAAATGACTCAATAGGGGATGATACTTAATAACATGAAATAGGGACTTTTTGCCCTCTGGGTCATGATGATTCACCCATAACGATTCAGAATTTTTATCTTTCATCTTCCTTGCCATGCCTGGCAAAATTCACCTTTTAAACAAGCTTGGTTTAGAAATGATATGCATTTTGTTGCAACAAGCTTGTCAAACCTGCACAAGTTACAAAAATAAAATATCAAACACATATATATGGATGAGGAATTCAAGTAAGTGTAGCAATTATCCAATCAGCTTATAAATCTTCTTAATTATCTCGTGGTTTCAATACCGAAATTGATTTGTCAGTTTTTCGCAGGGTTTCACACAAACATGTTACGATAAACATGAACAATTCTTCAAAATCAAAATGACTGTTAAATGGTAAAATATGTCAAGAAAATTACCGAAGGCTTCAAAATTAGAATATTCTCTGTTAACAAGAGAAGAAGAAAAGATTCAATGATGGTTGTAAATATATCTATCTTTTCATAATAATTTAACACCAAGAAAAGATTTAGGTACAAAGAAGTTATTTCTCAAATTTTGTCAAGGATGTGACTAAAAGAAGAATATTTCCTTTCCACTTTTTTAGGATTCCTTATGGCTGATAAAATGCTACAATCTTGGAAAAAAAGAAGTTAAAACACATTATTTATTTTTTTACACCATATTAAAAAAATATGAAATAACATTGTCACATTTTATATATATATATATGTGTGTGTGTGTGTGTGATTAAATATATTTATCGTGTCTGAATTTCGTTTTTAAATCAAATTAAGTACCAATTTTGTCCCAACATTAAATTGTGTTTGTAAAATGTGGAGTAGTTGTTGTTGTATAGAGTAGGCTCGGGATCAGTAATAGGGTTATAGGTCTCCGACCCCTTTTTCTCTTTGTTGCGAGCATTAAATTCCTTACGTAAAAGATGAAAATGACTCTTGTGATTGGGAGCAACACTTTCATGGAAGCCATTGTTGGAAAAAACTTGCATACACTAAAATAAAATAAAAGAACATGCAACGTAACTCAATGATTTTTATTGACGGAGAGAATGAGTTATTATATAATTACTTACAAACAAAATATTAACAAAAAAAATTAAATCTTAATCTAATCTAATTTAATATGACGTATTAATAAACTAAATTTTAAATATTCCAACTAACTTAAATCTAATTTATCAAATATATATCACTTTGCTAAATACAAACAATTCCATAAGCTAAAACGTAATTTAAAGATTATCTAACAAAATTAATGATTATTCAACAAAACTCCCCCATAAGCATTACATTTTTCCTTCTATCATTTTGAACAATCTTCTATCTCCATAGTCGACTTGCTTCTCTCTTTGATCGACTTGAACTGCTCTTTGACCAACTTCATCTTCTCATTGACCGACTTCATCTTAACCTTGGTTGACTTACCCTTTGCGGGGTTTTTTATTGTCTTTGTGGCTGACTTGTCATTAACCAAGTTTCTCTGAATAGGTCGAGTTCTCTTTAAGAGATCGAACAATTCCCACGCCTTCTTCACACCAAACTCATCATTTGTTTCAAATTGCCACTTCTAATCTTGCACCTCTACTATAACTCTCAAATCCTTCTCAGCATGCAACTGCTCTTCTTGTTCAAGATCCGAGCTATCCACAATCCACACTGAGCTATCTAAGCTAGCTAGACGCTTTACCAAGCTACCAAGGCTCCCTGCTAAGCTTTTCGAGGTGATCACTTGCTCCCCCGAATGATATGGGAAATCCACTTGCTCCACCAACTTAATCAAGCAATTCAAATTTCCCACTGAGCTAACTGAATTAGCGTCTCCACCGAGATCTTCACATGCTCCATCAAACTCTTCACATGCTCCACTGAGCTATACGCACGTCTTGACGACATCTCCATGCTACTGGACTGATTTATGACACTCAACCTTATTGTCGACTTCTCCACTTGTTTGTGCTTGTCCCCCGAGCTACATCCCATCATCAACAACACTGCTTCTTCTTCAACTTCTTCAACAAGATTGGTTGTGTCTTCTCTTTCAAATCGCATTGCTTTAATTTGCTTATTGGTCTCTTTCTTCACCACATTGTTGCGAACAGATCTTGCACCACCTTCACTGTCCTCACGTTTCAAACACCTTTTCTGCAGGATGCTCAACTCCAATTTGTACATCCGATTTTTCTTCTTTTCTACCCGAGCTGCTAGCCGACTGTAAGACCCACTAATTTAAATAATTAAATAAATCTGAATTTAATTAAATGAGGGTAGTAAAAGCCTTTATGGCAATTAATGCTAACCTTTATGATGTGGAAAAGTACTAGCTCAAATGGTTGAGAGTACTTGATTGTGTGAGAGGACTTGGGTTTGAGTCCTATGTATGCCATTTATGTGTTATTTATGTGATTTTATATAATCGTGTTGTAGAATGATATAGTAATTAAATTATATTAATTAGCATGAAACATGAATTGGCGTGATGGTTTGATATTGACTTGGCATTGCATGGTTGTGGGTTCAAGCTTTGGGGAACCCAAATTAAACTTCATTTTTGGCTATTTTTGGATTTGGCTTGGAATTTGAAGGGTTAAAGGAAAACCCTAATAGACATGGCAGCCAAGGGGGGGGGGCTGAAAAATAGAACCTAATTAGGACATTGAATGGTAATTAACTTAGGATTAATGCCATTTTCGTTTTTTTCTCAATAAACCCACATTAAGACCATTTTAAAAGGGAATTTTGAGGTAGGAGAGAAGGTTTGGTTGGGCTGTAATTGTGATGGCAGAAGAGAACACGAAATTGTGAGTTTTGGTGAGTGTTGAGTGAGGTTTTGGGGGCAGAGTTGGAAGAAGAGCAAGAAGGCTATTGGCGATCAAGGAGGAAGAGGGGAGTTCCTATTGGTTGTTTTCAATTTAAATTGCATGAAATCGTGGTGTATCAAGGGTTTGGGACTAAATTTTATGTTTTATTAGAGTTGGATTCAGGTTTCTGGAATTTTTCTAGAAACCGCCTGGCGGTGGCGCGCGACTCGCCGGGCGACACAAGCTACAGACCCAGTTTCTGTGTAACATCCCGTCAGGATCTTACAGATTTTAAATAAAATAAAGAAAATAAATAATCACGTCGCATTTAATAATACCTCATTTTCCAAAACGCGGGAAATTTAAAACTTTATTAAATCTATGAATAGTCTAAAATTCCATAATTTATAAAACTCAAAATAATATAAAACATCCATAGTGTTTACAATTTATTTCAAAGCCATAAATCACAAAAACTTCCATGCTATCCCCGCTCCATAGCTAAGTCTCACCAGGACCACTTGCATCAACATCATCTACTCACGTGTACCGCATACACGATCGCCAAACACAAGCAGATAGGGTGAGCTTAACAAATAAAGCGTATAAAATGGCATACACATATATAACACATTTATATATAGGAAATACATCCATCCCAAATGAATTCCATCCCTTTTAATTCATACCACCGGGCCACAACCAGGTTATTCGTGCTCTACATCTTCTGGTGATTACTTCGAGGTGACTTGCTGCCATACCTATCGGCCACAACCGATAGAGCACGTACGGGAAACCATTGCTACGGATCATACACGGTAATGCTAGGTGGAGTTCCCAAATACGAACATAGTTCGCAACGTCCCAAGACTACCAAACTCGTCAGCCAACTACTGAGGAGGGCAATCTATTTGGACCCATTCGTACTGGCCATAACCAGCACACTCACACCGGCAACACTCGCCAATCCGAGCCACAACTCAAGGGTTCCTCGTGTTCATCCGCCATCCCGAGTCACAACTCAAGAGATGTTATTCCGAGCCACAACTCAAGGAATACCACGTGCTTAACCCCTATCCCGAGCCACAACTCAAGGGATACGTTCCGAGCCACAACTCAAGGAACACCAGCAATCCCA
>Ga0214544_1007637_pt1 | contig 18787 bp, 16 predicted proteins | sample CNSS3metaG_FD_160074 | JGI IMG/M metagenome (GOLD analysis project Ga0214544, IMG submission 160074) | Root nodule microbial communities from cowpea collected in UCLA plant growth center, Los Angeles, California, USA - CNSS3 | ecosystem: Host-associated > Plants > Roots > Nodule | place: USA... | reverse complement strand
ATATATATATATATATGTGTATATATATATATATATATATATATATATATATATATATATATATATATATATATATATATATATATATATAACCTACAGCTGTTTTTCTTTCCCCATCCACTAGACGAAGCACATGAATAAGAGGAGTCATGACTTTGAAAGTAAATACTACTTGATTCCAAATTGAAGACATAAGAAAAAATTGTATAGCCTTCTTCCCCTTGACTTCCTTAGATAGCTTGTTATTGTTCCATTCATCAAAAATGAACATCTTTCTCAAATTTCCCTTCTCTTGATGCAACATTTTGTAATGATAAATAAGAGGTAGAAAATTGTGTAACAACATGTCTTAGTAATTCCCACTTATTTGTAAATTGTCTTAACAAACTCAAGGTACTAGAATGGCTATAGATAATGCCAACAAGACTAACTCCTCTTTGAATTGTCTTCTTTATCAAAGGAAATTTTCCAATGTCCTCAAGCATCAAATCTATGCAATGGGCAACACAAGGAGTCTTATAGAGATGGGTTATTTTCTCTTCTAAAACTTACCAGCCAATAAATAATTCATTATCTGTTATAACTTGAACAACATTTTCTTCTCCAATTTCTTCCACAAAGGAATCAAGCATCTCGAATAGTTTTTCTCCTGTCTTCACAAAGTTTGAATCATCAATGGACTTGACAAACATTGTTCCTGTAGGGGAGCTCACCAAAAAGTTAATCAAACATTGTTGCTTTTAGTTAGTCCATGCATATGACATAATAGAACAACCATGTTTGCTCCATTACAATTTATGATCTTGCAACAACTTCTCAATGTACTACCTTCCTTGTTGAGAAGTGGAACGCTGATTTCATGATAACTAGGAGTGGGTAAATTGGGTCCATAAGCACCTATGGCATCAATCATATCTTGAAAACTTTTCAACCTCACAAGGTTGAATGACAAGCCTGCTTGGTACCAAAATCAAGCAATATATTGATGAACCAAGGTCTTTAAATTCCTGTCACATGCCTCTTTGATGTTAGTTTGCCTTAGTTTTTCCTTTTTTCTCTTATATATTGTAGCAATTGGATTTCTATAAAACATATCAATTGGTTCTTTTCTTCCACCACCATTTCTCCCTTTTATCATTGCTAGCCGTGGAAATTTCAACTTCATCTTCACTCTCATGGTTATCATTGGCTACACTATATCCAAGATTGACGAAGGAGTTGTATGTTCTTTCCCTATATAATTTTCAAAGTTGTTCTCTCACATTTTTCAGAGTCTTGGCGCAAGCAGTGACATTGCCCTTCTTTGCCATTAGATGTTCTTTTTCTCTAGTAAATCCTCCTTTCATAACTTTCCCACAATAATTGCAAACAGTTGTATTTAAATTTGATTCATCCATTAAATGGCAGTGTTTCCAACTCAGGTCACTTCTATGAGATATTCTTGAAGTATCATGATCATTGGCCATTATTGTTGCCGGAAAATAGGTATATTTTTTGGAAAATAATTATAGTGAAAGTAGAGAAGTAGAAAAAAAAAACATACTTGGCAATGACCAATGGCGATGGTAGCCGGTGGCAGCTGTTGGCGATGGTAGCCGGTGGCAGCTGTTGGCGATGGTAGCTAGTGGCAGTAGTGGTTGGCATTAACTGCAGTACCGTGGTGAAAGAATAACGTGCTTTGCTATTTTGGGTTAAAGAAAAGTAAGAAAATTTTCAAGTAAAAAGTTTTACTACTATGGCTGCAGTAACTTAGGTGAAATAATAAAATAGGATAAAAGAATGAGAGTGAATGGTGAGAAATTTGCACAAGTTTGTTTAAAGAAATATTTTAATGGGCCAGGCCAAATTTGTTAAACATTGGAAGAAGTATCAATTTACGGTTTCAAGTTATCTTCTTCCTCCCACAATGTCGTCGCTACCATTCTTGACAATTTTTCTCTTCTCTTCTGTTCACGATCATGGTTTTTGTTTTTGAGTTCAATTTTTTCACCACAACTACTACATCATCGCCACCCACCATGCCAAAAGTGGCCATCATAGGCCGCCATGAAAAAACTAATTCGCCTCTGCCTTGTTGTGACAGAAAGCTGGGAAACTTAATAACACTAATTTGTAGATAAACATATGAATTAGAAATTAAAAATATTTTTTTAGATAATGTATAATATAACTTATTCTCATACATAATTCTACCGTTAATGGATCTCTTTAAGTCATTCACTAGTATTTTTTTCTTTAAATATTTTGTCATGTCAAATTAACTATGATTTTCAATATTTTTTCATTGTTACTGTGATTTACAACTCTAATACCACTCTGTTGATATTTCATAGGTGTAAAATTGTGAATACAAAATTTACATCCAGTAAAATATAATTTGGGAATTAAATTGGTCTCTATTTTAGTTTTTTTTTTCAATCTGTTTGATTATATTTTGTAGTATATTCAAAAAAATTTAAGTATCACATTTGAAAGACATTTTAAATATTGAAAAGACCATGTTAAAGCGAATACAAATCCATATCATGATTTGGTTATGAATGCCCTTTATGTTAGACGAAATCCAAATATGCAAGAGGTGGGAAATGATCTAAATTCATCTGCTAAGAAAATTTTAAATTATTAAAGAATGTTGATGAACCTTCATGGGATGGTTGTAAGAAGCATACAACAACAATAACAAAACTCTTAAACTTGAAGACAATGTTTAACATGAATGTTAGTTGTTATGATCAAATGATTTCTATGATCAAAAGCATGCTTCTAGATTAGAAAGGTTGCCTGAAAATTTGTATAGGGAAAAGAGAATGGTGAATGAATTGGGATTTAGTATGAAAAGATAAATACCTGTCCTAATCATTGTATGCTACATTACAAAGAAAATAGTGACAAAAATGTTTGTTTGGTGTGTAAAGAACCACGAGTTTAACCCAAGACTACAACAAAAAACAAGGATGTGTCTTACTCGGTGTTAAGATATTTCCCCATTATTCCAAGACTTCAACACCTCTTTATGTGTGTTGATACTTCAAAATATATGCGATGCCATGCAGATGGAGTACGTCAACATAAATTAATGATGTCGCATCTAGTTGATGCAAAGTATTGGAAAAAATTTAAAGTAACTCATCCTACATTTGCTTTGGATCCACAAAATGTTAGGCTTGGACTTTTGCATATATGGTTATAATCCATTTTGTAATTCAAGTAGCTCATAGTCATGTTGGCCGGGTTTTTTAGCACCTTACAATCTTCTTCCAAGCATGTGTATGAATATATGGCATTGGATAAAAATAGGTGGGGAAAATAGCAAAGGTAGAGTCTATGGCATTGGTCACAGTTTGGATATTAGGATTATTTCACATGTTTCATCTGAAGGTCCCTCTTCCCAAAATCCAAATCAAACAAATGAAGAAATCACTACATTAGCTATACAAATATCTAATTTGCAAGAGCAAGTAAAATCACAATTGCAAACATAGACTGATATGCAAGCATTAATGCAAGCACAAACAAAAATGCAAGCAGTTATGCAACAACAAATATAGTCTCTTAAGAGAAAATTATTGTCTACTTTAAGGAAACAAGAATGAAGATGTGTCTCAATGAATCCAAAACTTTATTTCTATTTTTTGTGTTGATACATTACTTTTTGTTGATATATTCTAATGCACTTGTGTCCTAAAATCATGATATACTTTGATCATTGCAAGATTGATTGTCTACTTTCCTTTTTCAATATGTATTCCAAATATTAGAGTTGTTTAGACACTCTTGTGAATAATTTATTTTCTATTTCCGTTTTCCTTATGGGCACAAGTTTATGGACTTGATCTATCATGGAGAGTGAATAACTATGAAGTAATTGCAATTAACAAAATAATATTTGTGAGGGATTAATAGAATTGCGACAAATTAGTTATAAATTAACAAGAACTGAATTGCGACAAATTAGTTATTGATTAACAAAAAAAAATGCAACAAATATTAGCCATGAATTAGCCAGAACCAAGTTGAAATAAATTAACTACAAATTAGCGAGAACAAAATTGTGACTAATTAGCTACGAATTAACGAGAGCACAATTGTGACAAATTAACTACAGATTATCAAAAATAAAATTACGATAAATTAGCTACATATTAGCGAGAACAAAGTTATACAAACTATTATAAATTCTAAGCTTTCTCACTTTATTTAGTAAAAGATTAAAGACAAATTAACTCTAAAATAACAAAAATTATATATATATATATATATATATGAATTTATCTACAAAACATTTTCTAACAATTTAATAATTAATTTATAACAAAAATTGTTAACGAGAAATTACTTAATAAATTTTCGAAAATTAATATGGAACTTTTTTTAGTATATGATTTTATTTATTTGTCTTAATCATTGTTGTGGATATACATTACGATTTGAAGATCTAAATTAATTAATATATGATTTTAAAAGTTACTTTATTACTTTAATGGATTTTGGTACAAATTTCATAGCTAAATGATGAGGTATATACGAAAAAGTTTGTTGCAAAAAGTATGAAACTTAACTACTGTCAAATCGAATATTTACGTCTTTAGATTTAGTATTTTAGGTCTTATAAACTTAATATTTAAGTCTTACGAAAAGTCTTAAATAAAGCACCCTACTGTCATATAGTCATAGTTTTAAATTCAAGAATTGAATATTGCATCAAATCATAATTCTGAAGAAAAAACAAAATATTCATTTATGACAATTAATTTATGAAAATAATATATATATATATATATATATATATTCGTAACTATTTAATAACTATATTACATATATATGATTATTTTTCATAACTTTTTTTTTATGCATATATTATATTTTTATCAATAAGAATTTTTACTTTTTAAATTTTGGAACCACTTTTGAAAATATATTTTTTATATGCTTAGTAATATTTTTTTTATTTTAATGAATTAAAAATTTAATTTTTATTTTTCATTATTATAAAATAAAAAAATGATACATATACGTGGGGCTGCATGAATTTTCACTAATATATAGGTTATATATGATGAGAACGAATTAAAATAAAATAAAATAAAATCTTAAACGTTTATTAAGGAGATTTTCTTAGTGCCCTGTGAGACATGATTTTGCCAATTCAAAAAGATAAACGCAGTTAGCAGCAGTGGTGGTGGCAGGTAGCGCCAGAAACCAAAAAGCAAAAAGTAAAAAGGGTGGGTAAAGTATTTTCATAATCACATCAAGTAAAAAGTTTCTCTAACCAAAATATTTGTATAATTAGAGATCATAACACTAAGATTTTAAAGGAAATAAATTTTATCTACAAAGAGCCAGAAGAAAATAATTTAATTTTTATTTTAACTTAGAACACCTAACTTTGTTCTAACTCGCTGAGCTGTAAAAGAGCTTTTTGCAACCAATAAACAAACCACACACCAAAATCCAAACAAGACCATACCTTTAGTCCAGTTTTTCCTCACTAAAACATTCTTTGAAACCAGACAAAGACAAAAGAAAAAGCTTCCTCTGGACACACTTCACACCCACCACCATTATCCTCATTCAATTCTCTCTCTCATTCACATCTCTTTCCATTCGCTTCAACCTCCTTTTCTTTGTCCTTCATAAAAACTCTCTCATTTTTCATTCCTTTCTTCCTTAAAAAACGTGAAAAAGTTGGCACAAAAACAAAAATAACTGTCCCTTGTTGTTGTTCTTCTTCTTCTAGTGTTCTCTGTGTTCTGTGTTGTTCTTTTTGATCTTTCAGTTCTTCCTACTCAGAAGTTTTGAGTTCAACTTCAAAGTAAACAACTATGAGGAAACATGGATGGCAGTTACCTTACCACCCTCTTCAGGTACTTGCGAAATTTGATTCCTTTTCTACAAAGTTTTTCTCTTTGTTATTCATCGTGGAAAATATTTCTGAAGGTGGTGGCTTGTGCTGTGTTTTTATCTCTGGGCTTTGCCTTCTACGTGTTCTTCGCTCCTTTTGTTGGAAATAAGACGTATCAGTATATTGTTATTGGCCTTTACTCACCGCTGGTAACTCATCTTCCTATATCTCTGCCTTTTTTGATATATAATATTCTCATTTTCTGCTTTCTAAGTTGGTTTGTGAAACGAGTGAGATCTGTGACTTTTCTTTTCTCTCGGATTCTTGTGTCTGGTTTCTTTTGTAAATCTGAATTCTATTCAAGTTTTCTGGTTGCTTTTTATTATATGATCTTCCTCTCTGTTAAGATTGTCGTGTATAGTTCAGTGAAGGGTTCTATGGAGCAGTCTCTCTACATGATAAGTCTATTTCCCTTGTACATTTTTCACATCCATTTTAAGAACACGCGGAGTTATGACAAATAGCCATCACGAGACATCTGTGAACTACATTTCAAGGATTTTTTTTTTTAATTCTTTGGATTATTTATTAAGTTAAACTTTGTTTAACCTGAAGTGATTTGTATTTGAATCACTTCTTACTCATTCTTCATTTGACCCCTACGTGTAATATATTTTTGTTTTGGTTTTTCTCCCTATATGTGCCACATATTCTTAATTGATATTTAATATATTATTAATTTGATCCCTAGTTGCAAGGGGGCATATTAAAATATGCTACATGTGTAAGGACCATGAGACTGTCTTAGATGGGATATATATATATATATATATATATATATATATATAAGGGGTAATGTTGACAGGGACCAAAACAGTGACACTTTTCTTTTTTCTTAAATTTCCTCTTAGAACTATATTTGTGGTTCTATTTTCTTGCTCCTAAAACATGATCGAAGCTAGTTTGAAATTTCATAATTTAGTGAGTAGAGATTTTATTTTAACATAGGGCATGCTTTTCAACATATAAGTAAATTCTAATTATAAGATCACACACATACATGTGTTCTATTCACCTAAAAATATGAACTGCATGATGATATCATATAATAATTCTATTGTTATGAGAATTGTGTGTTTAATAGAAAGTTATAGGTGTTGAAGTATAAAAAACTTACACTTTAAGAGTGAGTGAAATCCTTACCTATATATCTGCAGTTATTTTGCTGATAATTGCCTTGTGTAGATCTTCGTTTATGTCAACTAAATCCTATGTCAAAACGAGACACCGTAGTGGAACAACAGAAAACTCCATACACTATTCAATACTTTAGTTTTATGTACTCACAAACAATTCTCCAGAGCACAATATTATCAAGTTTTAGAACTATCTATGTATGCAGATATGCATTCTATATTCTCTTATGTTCACCCCATTTGTGAGCTATTTACTATGTGATTTCCCTATGAAAGACATCATAGTATGGTGATATTTCCTCTCTTGCCAGATTACTAGTGTCTTTGGACTGTACATTTGGTGTGCAGCATCAGATCCAGCAGATCCAGGGGTTTTTAAGTCGAAAAAGTATCTCAAAATCCCAGAAAGTAAAAAGCTTGCTGAAGTTAAGAATTCTAAATTAGGTGAAGAATCAACTTCGTCAATGCATGAAGCATATACATCAACAGCTGGAGTTAATTATGTGGAAAAGGAGGGATTGGGAACAAAAGGGGTTTCAAAAAATGCTTCGAATTCAGCGGAGAAGAGTACATCATCATGTTCATCCTGTGTATTCTTGGTTTCTTCTCCTTGTGCTTATATCTGCAGCTGCTCAAGTTTAACCGAGAAATCTTCAGACAAACAAATAAGTGAAGATGGTATGTTCTATTGCAGTTTGTGTGAAGTTGAGGTGCGTAGAAGATTTTTGAACTAGAAATGTGTTATCCCTTTAAAATTACTGTTGGACTTTATTCCTTAATATGACATGTGGGGGTGAAAGAATGCCTTGACATTTGTGCATGGAGAACTTCATAATTACCTTCTGTTACAAAATCATGCTTACTCTGCAATTCTTAGATGGTATGTCACTGAAGAATAACATTGATGTAGGTTTTCAAGTACAGCAAGCACTGTAGAGTTTGTGACAAGTGTGTAGATCACTTTGATCATCATTGCCGAGTATGAGTATATATCTTACTATTTCTTTAGTTATCACTCGAGTTATGTTCTGAAGGACTGTTGCTACCTTGGTTTGCAGTGGCTTAACAACTGTATAGGGAAGAAAAACTACTGCCAATTTTTTGCGCTCATGGTTGCTGCTATGCTCTTGGTAAGCAATATTGTCCATCTTAATCCATTAAAATCACTAAAAGAGGATCTTAAAGTGATTTTAATGGATGAAAGTTTGTTTTAATTGATTGAAAAAGAGTGTTAACCAATTAAATCGTGATTTTAATCAATTAAATTATTCTTCTTTGTACTTCCAGCAACTTGAAGAACATTATAATAGATTAAAATTGTTTCTAATCCGTTTAACACTTTTTTCTGCATTTAACCTTTAACAAGACAGCTCAGAATGAAATTTTTCTTTCACAATCTATGCCTGATCAAAGGCAAAAGAAACATTTACACAAGATTAAACACGAAAATTACAACTCAAAACACAGAGATCAAACAACCAAACTACATCAAAATCACCAAATCTTCAACCTTTTGTATCAACACTCCTACGTAATTGGAAAATATAATTCTGATTGAATCATCAGTGTTTGGAAGTCAACCTCTATTGCCAAAAAAAATCTTTCAACTTTTTTACCTTGTCTCCGTATAAAGAGTCAACTATTTCTGTTTGAACCATCCCAAACCTGTCTTAATAACTTTTGCAACATGCCATAACCTATAGAGCATCACAAGTATGGATTTGTATTTCCTAGTCATTTTCATTTTGACTAACTAATGACAGGTCTATACATGATTTTTGCACATTGGGATTGAGATTGCAGTTTATTCTTCAATGGTTGACTGGGATACTAGTGCTTATCTTCTGTTTTGTCAAGAGGAAGCAATTTTCTGTGGATATATCCTCCAAGTTAGGAACCAGTTTCTCTTTGGTTCCCTTTGTTCTTGTGGTGGTGAGCATTCTCCCTCTCCCTCTTATGTGATTACTATATTTCTCTCGTAATGGTTATATATTCTTCTGATAAACTGACTTATTTGATAAAATTCTTTGAGACTATTTCCTGATGCAGCTATTCTTATTTTCACTTGTGAAATTTTCAGTCCATCTGCACCATTCTTGCAATGATTGCTACCTTACCAGTTGTTCAGCTTTTCTTCTTTCATATCCTCCTCATTAAAAAGGTAAGTTTGGCTGCTGTTTGGTATGTTGATTGTTCGTTTAACCTTTGTCACATAACTTTTTCTGTTTAAACCGGCCATGTGTAGTGGTTGATGGTTTAGCCTACATACTTCTTGTACATGCAACAATTGACAAGACTCATCTTTTAGTTCCTAGTAGGTGATAAAACATTTTCCTCGGTGGAAGATGCATGTTTATGTCTTAATTCTCAGACAATGACAATATTAGTTTTACTGCTAAACATTATCAATCTATGTTCCTCAATCTGAAGTGTTAATAGTTAGTTTGCTATGTGATTCAGGGACTCAGCACGTATGATTACATCATAGCTATGAGGGAGCAGGATCAGGAGCAGCAAGGTAACGGAGGTCAGCAAAGTCCACAAATGTCAACTGTTAGCTCATTTACTGGATTGAGTAGTGCAAGCTCCTTCACTAATTTACACCGAGGTGCGTGGTGCACACCGCCACGCCTCTTACTTGAAGATCAGGTAACATTTTTTCAATTTAGACTTGCTTTATATCTATGTTCCTTGTTTCTGTTTTCTTATGCTTGGATGCTTTTCTGCTTAAAATGCCTTTAGGTATTACCATCCCTGCAAAAGACTCTTGCATTTGAATGGTTTTCATATCTCGTGTATATCCAAAGAAAATTTATTGTTATGGAAAACATGACACATATCAAGAGTAGCTTCTTGGATGGTTTTTGATATTGTGCAGATCATGTACAACATGGACTAACCTTTCACCAACTGGAAAACTAAATTTATGAACTGTTAAGCTTGATCATTTAGTCGTTTCTAGATTGTTACTAATATTTTCATTTCTGTTCTTTCTTTCGTTTGCTGACGTTTTCATTTTTTCCTTCTCTTTTTGGGGTGTCATCGGTTGTAGTTTGATGTGGTGCCCCCAGACACAGGTTCTGTTAGTTCACTGGGAAAGAAGACAGTGAGAGAAGATCCGTTAAAGAAAAAGAATCCCGGAACAGTAAAAATTAGTCCTTGGGCATTGGCACGCTTAAATGCAGAAGAAATTTCCAAGGCTGCTGCAGAAGCAAGAAGAAAGTCCAAAGTTCTGCAGCCTGTAACAAGACAGGAACCAGAAAGCAGTTTTGGTAGCAGTGGCCGAAAAATGCTTCCCAGAATGGAGAACAATAAGAAGCGAGCTGGTAAGCGGGTTCATCTTCTTGCCGACATGTCTATGGAATCTCTGACAAAAGATTCTGTCAATAATGTCGAAAAAGGTTTGAGTGGCATATCTAGATTTGCCCCTCTACCGTTTGAAGGACGCAGAGGATTTCAGACAAGTAAAGCGATTTCGAGCCTAGCGGGGGGGATGGTTCCTTCATCACCTGAAAGCAGTTTAGACTCTCCTGATATTCGGCCTTTTGGGGTGTTCGCTTCGGGTGTTGAAAAAGCAAGACAAGTTGCAGGGCCTTCAGCCGCTGATGCTGCTGCAACTCTGAAGGAAATCCCTGTGTCAAGTTCAACTAGTGATGGATATGAGGCTTCTGGTGGGGAAGACAGTGATCGCGTTGTTCCTAGTAGGATTGTTCAGAGATCTACAAATTGGAGTAATGTTCTTTTCAGAGCTCATATGGATGAAAGTGCCATTAAAATGCCTGAATCTTCATCCGGTGTTGTTGGTCACAGTAGAAAATTGTGACCCCTTTTTGTTTTGTTAGTCACATCCAGTTTCATTCTTTGACGTGTGAGCAATAGGTTCTTAAACATTTAAGATTGTACTCGCAAATTTTGAACCTTTTAATCATGTGGGAACCAATGTACAAAGTTTCATGTTGATTATAACTGATCAGTTGTAGCTGTTGGTTAAGTGCGGTCGGTCTGTGTAGAATGCCCTGCTATTTTTATCATGAGAAGTACATGTTGCTAATTTTGGGAACATAATTGTTGTCTCTACCTCAAACTCCAAAATGTTACAATTGTTTCTTTAGGTTGTGTGTAACAGCTCTTTCCAAACATGTTCTTCTCCGACGAGTTTTGCTATGTCTCGAATGAGTTCAAGGCCATATGATAAGTAAGTACTGTTTAGTGTGTATTTAAGTAAATATTAAAAGAAGAGGTTCGTGTAAATAAAAATGGTGTAGAGTAGCAATATATTTGTACATTTGAAAATGTAACCCAACGTCTATCCCGTAAGTGTAGTTATATGTGTGCAATGCGCTTAATTCACTTGTTATTAAACATTCTAACAACTTCATTGCTTGTTTAAACTTTTTTTTAGAAAAGAAAAAAACATTTTAATAAAATAATAACGAGTGATGATTCTCTTTTTGTCTCACAAACTATGAAGTTATAAGAAATTTTAATAATATCTGAAACACTAATTATTTATCTTTTTTTTTAAAATAAACTAATCGATAACCTGAACACTAAACAATAAATTTATTAATGAGATGATTTTAGTAAATTATTTTAATAAATAACATCTATTATTATGTTTAAAAATGTAAATATTCAATAAACAAATTTATTTTCATATGTAGGCAAGTTCATCTAACTATCAATAAATACATGAGATCTGGAATTTCGGCTTTAAGAAAGGATGGATTTTGGAAAAACAAGATAAATTAAGACATGTCTTTTGCACATTTAAGCAAGTTAGCTGAAAGGATACTCTTTCAAAATGAATCTGCCACCTGTTTTATAAAAGAAAAAGTATGCCACTAGTTCCATCACCCATATTCTAAGAATAATAAAGATCATATCTTCATCTGTACTCTGATCTCCACTTCTTTCAGACTATCTTAATCTTTATTTGTCATCACAAATCAGCGTGGCCAATATTTTGTTTCAACTTCCCACAACATTTATACAACAAAGTAGCACACACTCAGTCAGACAACTACAATAGAACCTTTCTGTCTTTCAAAGACATTTTCAAATACAATTATATTTTCTCACTTATTTTTATCATCTCGTTTTATCATTTTCTTATTCACGCATCTAATAAACAAAAACCAAAATAAAAGGAGTTCATTATGCTAATTGTAGAGTGCAAACATCTTTCTATATGCCACCTAATATACCACCACTATTATTCTTGGCTATATTAAATCCCATGTCTCCAACACCAAGACTTGTGCGAAATTGGAACAAGGTGACATCAGTTCACCATTTCTAGTTTATTTTCACTGATGAAGATGGCCTAAACAAACAAGCAGACATATCTCAGGGAAGAAATTCCAAAGGATCACAAGATGATCTACAAGCTGATTAGCTTCACTTGCAACTTTAAAATCATCGTCCTAACTGATTCCACCATGATTCAAAAAGATGAGATTGATTGCACCCAAATGATTCTAGTTCCAAACCTTCTGTTACACTTCGCATTCATCTAAACTCCAACAAACCAAAAAATGATTCCAATCATACACGATCAAACCATTAGCACAATTTGTTAACTACTTAACTTAAAAGACCATTCATCCATAACATGATTGTGCAACTTAACAATAGCTGCCATCAATTTAAAGTTTCACACTAAATTACAATATATACATTTGGCAACCACATGTTTCACATCCTCTGGTAAACGATAACAAAAATTTACAGGAGCAAGAGAGAGGATCCACAGGCGATGTTACAAAAAGTAACGTTGTACCAACCTGGGACGCTACATTGATTAAACATGAACAACCGAAACAACGTGAGGAACCTTGCCGTCATCGAACGGTAAGCAAACGTACTGCCAAGCGAACTCCTGGGCGATGTCGACAGCGAGCTCGCCGTGAACGGCCTTGCAGTACATGTAGAGGACGGTGTCGGCGGCGGCTCTGTAGAGCATGAGGATCATGAGGAGGGTGGAGGTGAGGACGATCTGGGTGATGAAGGCCCAGTCTTTCCAGGCCCAGCCGTCGGAGCGAAGGAGGAAGGCGGTCCAGAGGAGGAGGGCCTGAAGGGAAGCGAAGAAGAGGAAGGAGGAGGCGGCGACGGGGGTCATTCCACTGACGAGAGAGGCGCTTCGGCGGAGAGGTTGGAGGCCCCAGGTGGACTCCGCGACGACGATGACGGGGGCGAGAGACCAGGAGACGCGGAGGTAGAGCAGGGCGAGGAGTAGGGCGAGGAGGAGGAGGGTTGAGGCGGTGAGGATGAGCGGGGAGGCGAGGGAGAGGCGGAGGAGGAGGAAAGGAAGGGGAAGGGAGAGAGAGAAGAGGAGGAAGTGGGAGAGGAAGGTGGTGAGTATGAGGCGGGGGAGGGAGGGGGGGATGGAGAGGAGGGCGGAGGGGAGTTTGACGGGGCGGCCGAAGAAGCCGTGGAAGACGCTGTGGGTGATGGAGGCGAGGGCGCAGAGGGAGAAGAGGGGGAGGGAGAGGAGGAAGAGGATGAGGGGGAGGGAGAAGGGGGTTAGGGTTAGGGTTTGGGAAGAGAGTTGGAGGTGTGTGTTTTGGGATTGGTGAGGGGATAAGAGAGGGAAGAGGAAGGGGGAGACGATGATGGAGAAGGAGAGAGGGAGGAGGAAGATGACCGAGAGGGCCAGGAAGTGGCGGGAGTGGGCGTCGATTATGCGTTTGGATTCCGATAGAATGCCCCAGAGGTTCAGGCTCGTTGCTCCTGCCATCACTGCACCTGCTGCGTCAATTTCGTCAGGCTACACCACGGACGAAGGAGGAAGGGGGTGCCGTGTGGATCGCAAATTGCACATAAATGGGGAAGAGTTATTGGATAAATAAATAAATAATAAACTTACGTCGTTTCGACTTCTTGCATCCACCTGCCATGCCATGTCTCACTCATCTATTTTTCCTTCTAACTTAAAACCTAGAAATGATTTCTTTTTTCCAAATTAATATTGTGTTTAAATTTTCGAAAACACTATTAATTTTTTTTCCATGTTTAAATTAAGAATGTGCTTTTTTTCAAGAAATGAAGAAAATTTCTAATCTAATTATCTTTATTCAAGCTTATATTTTAATTTTATTTTAATATATTTATTTTAAAATTAAATTTATAATTTTAGATTTTAATTTTAATTAATTTAATTGGATTATATTAGCGTAAATTAAATAATTTTTAATTTTGAAAATTAAAAATTAATGAGATTCAATTTAAATCATGAAAGGTTAAATGAGATAAAATTGGATCAAAAATACCAAATTCATGCAACGTCGAATATGTTGTGACCAATTGTATTAGGTCACACCAAAGTCAAGTTAAGCTAGACTAAACACATGTGAGACTAAGTTGAATCAATCCTCCGATTGAGTTCATGTCAGGCTAAGTAGGAATTAGCACAAGTCAAGTTGGGTTGAGTCACTCGAGACCCATTTAAGACAAAATCAACATATTCACCTTATGTCAAATCAATTTAGGCACATTTCAAGTTAAGTTAGTCTGGGTCTATGTAAGATAAAATTGAACTAAGACCAAGTCAATCTAAGTTGAACCAAGTTAACATGAGTTGAATCAATCAGGGCCGAGGTAAATTTGACTATGCTAGAGTCCACATTAAACAAGGTATAGGTCAAATTTAGTCAAACCCAAATGGCCTAGCTCGAGAAAGGTATGTTGGTTCAAAGTCATGTAAGGTTGGGTCAAGTGGGGCCAACCTTAATTTAGGTTGGATCAAGTTGAGGACAAGCAAGTTAGGTTGGGTCAGATCTAAATCAAGTTGGGATTGAGTTGGTTAGACCTAGTCAAGTTAGGTCGACCTTAGGTTAGTTTGGGTCATGTTGTGCCTTGCCCATGTTTGGATGAGCCAGACTTGGTCGGGACTAATCAAGCTCAAGTCAATATTAAGCCAACCTTAATTCATACTAAGTTTGATTGGATTAAAGTCATGTCAGGATGTGTTTGACATTAAACACACTTTAGGTTGTGTTTAGTAGGGTTGAGCCTATGTTAGGTTGGGTCTAGTTGTGTCAAATCCAAATCAAGGCAAGTTGAGTCAAGTAAAAAAGGTTTAAGTCAAGCTAGGTTAAGCCGAGTTGGACCTATGTAAGTTTGAGTATGCTCGGGGTCCAACATTTTAATTTATAATTATATTATGTAAGTTCTCTTTAGTTACAACATCTTCAACATACCACACACATGTAATGATTATAAATATCAAACACATATTTTCATTCTCTTAGATCATCACCCATTCAAGTCTTTTTCCTTTTTGTAATGTAGTCTCACTATCAATTTCACTTGTTTTTTCACACATAGAATTCAATATTCATCATTGTGGACTACGACAGGATGTTGAACGAATGTCCCATTGAAGGGATTTCATTTTCTTCTATAACACCCAAAGTAGTCATTTTCAAAAGAGGTATCTTCCTACAAAGGATGAAACAAGTCATCATTAGACGACTTCACAAGGATGCACAACAGAGGGTACCCATTGACAATGCATTTATATTATCCAACCAGACTTGTTAGAAGGGTTAAGTCATTACATAGACATCGAGATGACAATGACAACGATGTTGAGGCATTTTTTTTGGACCTATGACTCAATTGAACTCCAAACTAGACCCAAGGTATATGTAACATTTAAAATGTTTTCATCTTCATCCACACAACCACAACCCATACAATACTCTCCTCCACCAGCATCTCACTATGATGCCCTACATTAGTATCTACCCTCATACGACCATAAACCACATTTATTGTCCCACCAAACCACATGAAATCATATACCCAATTACTAATCGGTCCCTACATCAAAATGAAAAATGCTCACTACAATCAACACAAGATCATTAAGAAGTTGGTATGGATTAGGAATGTCAACGGGGTGGGGCAGGTGATATCGTTGTCGTTAGGCAATCAAATTACCACTACTTTAGCAACTTCAGTATTGCCAGTTAGTAGTGAAAAATTTGATCGCCTAACGACAACGATATCAAATTTGGCGCCGTTGCCGGGGATGGTTGCAGATGCAGTGGTTCTTCTTCTCCGATCTGGTGCGTGCTAGTGCAGGGATGAAGCGCAACCGTGACTGGTGGTGCTGCCATAGTTAGACGCGGATCTGGTGCAGAGAAGATGAAGCTGTCTCGCGTCTGCAATGGTTGACGCAAACTGGTGCAGGTTCGTGGTTGCGGGAAAGCTCGCGGTGGAGATTGTAGGAACGGTGGTTGCGCGAGAATCTATGGTGGTCGTGACTGGTCACGCTGGTTGCACGTTGCAGGTGCAGTGGTGGTGTTGCGGTGCTGTTTCCGACGTGAACGAAGAGGTGCGGTGCGCTACTACGGTGCTGGACGTTGCTGTGTCTGGTTCGATCTGCGGCGGTGGCTGCGGAAATGGAGCAGGTGCAGGCGCGGTGCGGAGAAGATGGAGGCGGCGCGGTGCTGCAGAGGTGATGAACGCTCGCGGGAATAAGAACTCGGGGTGGCTTCCATGGATGGTAGAGTTGCTGCTGCAGCATGGTTGCTCGCGTGGAAATGGAAGTTTGCTTCTGTAATGGAGGTTGCAGGTGCGGTGGCCGGCGAGATTGGCGGCGACGGCTGTGTGGAGGATGGTCATGGTGGCTGAAATTAGGGTTAGGGTTTCATGAGTGAGATGGAGGAGATGATGACGTGGCAAGATCTGATTGGTTAATTTGGTGAGTGGAGGATTATGACACGTGTCAACTTATGGTTGGCCTGATTTAAAAGGTGGGGATTGCCACATGGCATAATCTGGTTGAGTGGAGTTTAAGTGGTAAGAGGGGTGCAACTTAGTGAAAACTAGGGGTGCAGAACAGAGTTTTTGGTGGTCCACTTTAGAAGGAGTGTGCAAATAAAATCTGAGGGTGCATCAAGCTCCTGATTTATTCTTTTCCAGAATTTCTTGATTTTGGACTTATTTTGTAACTTTGAATATTTCAAAATCACACTATTAATTGACCAAAAACAAATTCCAGCTGCATTAACAAACGTTAGAATATCCAATAATATTTTATGCAACTAAAATCACTTTTTACGCCACTTTTACCAAACTTACTCAATAAATCCAATAATCACAAATCCTAATTAAATCAATCTTTAAGCACAGAAAATTCAATTAAATCCCAAAATTTAAATATTAAATGAGGGCAAAAATTTGAACTCATCAGCAGGTACGGATAGTAGCTCATCGTTACCCTCCTCACTGCATAATTATCTACCTCGTATTCGTCCCTATATCCATATGGGTATTTGTTATGCAGATACCCATATTTTTTTTAATATTTGCGGATATCATAGGGTACCTGGAGATATTTACAAAAAAGTTCTAAAATTATTTAACCATAAAAATGTATAAAAAATTTTGTTTAAAAATATATCAAAATGGTATGAAGTTATAAAAAATGTATAGTTATGAAAATCTAAAAAAATACCTATATAAAAATTTATTAAATATCTATATATAAAATTGAATTTTAAACCATCAATCAAAGATAACAACGTCCAAATAAATTCAAATAAAATATAATATATAACTATCATAAGTTTCAAACAAAATTCAAATAAATATAAATTCATACAAGTTGAAATTAAATTACAAAAGTAAATATTAAATCACGTTCAATACAATAGAAGTTCTTCAATTAGTGTTTGAGTCAACAACCACAATTGTACGATTGATTCCTGAAAAATAAACAAATCGATTCACTTACAATTGATATTGTTGTTTATTTTTTGAAGGAAATATTAAATAAATTATTATACAATATTTTGTATAAAATTATAATGCAAAATTATAATTTTGTACACAAAAGTATAACTTTGCTAGTATGAGGAGCATACATATAATAATTCCTTAAAATTTCTTAAATAAAGGTTGCAATAAGACAAAATTATTTAAAGTTTATGTGCTTTTAGATATGCTCGCTCGATGTCTTGTGTTGTTCGAAGCTGGAAAGACCTAAAGCGGGTCATTAAGAGTGATGTTCCTTATCTTGCCTCCCCAAAAGTATTAAGCTACAATAATTGCAAATGGATTTCCACTTTCCATCTATTTTTTGTCTTTTAAAATGATTTCATACAACCGAAATGCGTCTTTTTTTTTCAACAAACATTGTTATGCTCTGTTTGAAATGAACTTCCAGTTAAGACCTGCCTTTGTTTCTAATGTTAACATATCCTCTTTGTCCCATTTTCCTAAAGCCACACTAATTTCCTTTTTATCATTTTCACAAAACCAAAAACAAACTCTATCTCAACCACAAACTTGTACTTCTGCATTTTCAATCTCAACAATAAACCTATAGCTTCTTTAATTTATAACATAGTAGAATCAATTGTCTTCCTTAAGATATAAATGAAAAATATTTACAAACGTGGAAGGATGTTAAAGGTTGTACTTGGAAGACAACGAAGGAAGGTTACTTGAAGAATGAAGATGAGATACGCAACTATATAAAAAAAATCTAGATCACTCACTTCTTTACTAATATATATATGTATATATATATATATGTATATATATATATATGTATATATGTATATATATATATATAAAGATATCTTTGAATCTTTGCTCTAAACTTTCTTTCTCTATTTTCTCTTTCTCTCACTCTTCTTTCTCTTTCTCTCTGTCCTTTTCTTTCTCATACTTTCTCCTTTCTTTCTTTCTCACTTTCTCACCTTCTCAACTCACGTAACTTCTCTCATTCCAT
>Ga0214544_1007636_pt1 | contig 18791 bp, 20 predicted proteins | sample CNSS3metaG_FD_160074 | JGI IMG/M metagenome (GOLD analysis project Ga0214544, IMG submission 160074) | Root nodule microbial communities from cowpea collected in UCLA plant growth center, Los Angeles, California, USA - CNSS3 | ecosystem: Host-associated > Plants > Roots > Nodule | place: USA... | reverse complement strand
TATATATATGTATATATATATATATATATATATATGTTTAACTGTTAGCTCACCCTATTTGCTTGTGTTTGGCGATGATCGTGTACGCGGTACACGGAAGCAGATGATGATGCAAGTGGATCTGGTGAGGCATAGAGCTGAAGCGTGGGCTAGCTTAGGAAATTAGTCATTAGAGTTTTATGTTTTTATGAATTTTAAGAATTTTGTAATTAGTTGGTTTATTGGACTTAACTTTTATATTTAGAGTTTTTATAAATTGTGGATTTGAAGTATTTTATGATGAAATAAATGTTTTAAATAGCCCACATTTTTGGAAAATGAACTAAATTAAATGTGGTATTATTATTGTTATGTTTTATTTTAATATTTAAAATCTATAATATGCGGATGGGATGTTACATAATGTACATGAGGTACATTAAAGTCCTAGATTGAAAACTCTAAAACAATTTCCTCCTCTTATTTACCATCTTCATTGTCTTCATCTTCAAACTCAAGAACAAATTATTAGCAAATGATAATTTAGAATAAGAAGTATATATCCTAACAAAAGATGAAAAAGTAATATAAATTAAGTATATATCTTAATTTAGTTACTATATTAAATTACCTTATTTTGCAAAATATAAACAATATTCCCAAATGATTAGTAAATTGAAATGAGAACATTCATATATTACAGGAAATGTATAACTATATAAATTAAGGATCAACATAATTGTACCCAAATTATGAAGCATAGTAGTAAGTAATTAAAAGTAATGGAAAAGATTTACTCCATTCGGTTCATGACTCAAAATTATTCCTTGTCTTTTCTAATCACAACTTTCCCAAAGGATATTCAATAAATCCATCATCATAAATTAGAACGCATTAAACGCCTCACTTATCTTTCCTTGCAAATTATGTAGAAACAACTCATAAAGTTTTGGCATTAAAGTAAAAAGGTGTAATCAACTATCAAAATAATTGGATCTATCTTAAACAAATGACCTCGAAAGTAACAACGAAAAGAAAATAAAAATCAATCATTTTAACAACTATGAATCCTCAAAATCCAAAGCAAAGCCTGATTTCCATCAATAGTAGTACGAATGCTTCAATTAACTTAAACAACTTACCAATCCTCATATAAGTATATTAATTTGGAAGGTTAAGATGCAAATAGAAATTAACCAAACAGATATATAATAACAAAACTTGATTTAACCATATTATAACCAAAGTCTACTATAGTTCCTATGACAAGTATAAACATGGGTAGACAAGGAAAAAAAATCACCTATATAAGCTAGATAAACACAAAATTAACATCCTTACCTAAAACTATTGTACATGAGGTACATTGGAGTCCTTGATCGAAGACTCTAGAACAATCTCCTCTTCTTTTTTAGCATCTTCATTATCTTAATCTTCAAAATCAAAAACAAATTATTAGCAAATAATATAATTTATATTAAGAACTATGATCCTAAGAAAAGATTGAAAAGTAATATAAATTAAAGTACCAACATTAAAACTCCCATTAACATTTCGATGAATAGTTTCAAATTCCATGCTACAAATTTGGAAATTACACTACCACATCAATAGCATATCTCAGTTAACAATGACTTTACTTTATCTTAGTTTAATTACTATATTAAATTCTCCTATTTTGCAAAATATAAAACTTATTCCTAAATGGGTAGAAAAATGAAAAGAGAACATTCATATATTACAAGAAATGTTTAACTATATACATCAAATACCAACACAATTCTTACCAAAATATGCAGTACAATAGTAAGTAATTACAAGTAATGGAGAAGCTTTACTCACTTCGGGTAATAACTTAAAAATATTCACTAGTGCAGGAAAGACTTGTTGTCGCTGTTATTTTGGTCATTTGGCCTTGGTTTAAGACATGAGGCATATGCAGCTGAGGCAAAAAGGGTTATGTTTCTGCCTCGGTTCTCAACTGAGGCATATCTCATCATTACTGCCTCGGTTCTGACGGCAACCAAGGCATAATATAAGTTAAAAATTAAAAAAAAAGTTGCAGAAATCATCTTTCTCTCATCTTCTCCGACCTTCCACTCAGCCTTCCACACCATCTTCACGACACGAATGACGTTAGAGCAATGCTAGCAGAGCAAATCAAGAAGCGCGACCATGGGCAGATCGAGAATGACATAGTACCTTCGAACCACCATTGGCATAACTTCGTTCCTGCACTCACAAAACAAACCAGTTCTTTGCCAAAATCTTGTTGCAGCAAGACAAAACGAACACAACAATCAAGAACGCGCCATGGATTTTTCCACGCAGACGAACCACTACGAACCTAGCCAACACACGTCCACCACGCCAGAAAACTCAATGCTACAACATTTGAACCAAGCCATCACGAACCCTAATCGCAAGATTCACTACATAGCAACACATCCATCAGATCTTCATAACCACCACAACCAAAGTCACGAACACAACAACATCACAAACCCATTTAGAATGCAACGCTTTAGCCACTCCATTGCTACACTTGCCTGATGAAACTTACGCAGAGGATCGAAGAGGGAAATATGAGGGTTAGGGTTTTTGCGCACTAGAGGAAGGAGATGGATTGTTTCTAGTTTTGAAGATTTTAATCCCACCTTCTACCTCAGTTCAATTGAAAACCGAGGCATATCACCATCTTCTGCCTTAGGTCCTAACACCTGAAACCCTAGAGTCCGAAAAAAAAAAGAAAAAAAATTTGCTGACAACCGAGGCATAAACTGAATTTACTGCCTCGGGTCAATAACAACCGAGGCATAAACTGGCTTTACTGCCTCGGGTCAATTACAATCAAGGCATAAAACATTGCATAAATTACAAAACTGCCACCACGTGTTTATATGCCTCATTTCCACTATAACCGAGGCATAAAGCTCGAGTTAGAAAGTCCAAAATGCACTAGTGATTCCTTATCTCTACAATCACAAATTTCCCAAAGGATATCCAATAAATCCATTAACACAAATTAGAATGCATTCAATGCCTAACTTGTCATTCTTTGCAAATTATGTAGAAACAACTCATAAAATTTTGGCATTAAAGTAAAAAGGTGTAATCAACTATCCACATAATTGGATTTATCTTAAATATATGACCCCAAAAGTAATGCCCAAAAAGAAAATAAAAATCAGTCATTTTAACAACTATGAATCCCAAAATCCAAAGCGAAGCCCGATCTCCATCAACAGTAGTACGAATGCTGCAATTAACTGAAACAACTTACCAATCCTCATTAAGTATATTAGTTTGGAAGGTTAAGATGCAAATAGAAATTAACCAAACAGATAGATGATAACAAAACTTAATTTAACCATATTATAACCAAAGTTTACTAAAGTTCCTAAGACAAGTACATACATGGGTAGACAAGGAAACCAAATCACCTATAAGCTAGATAAACAGCAAAACAACATCCTTACCTAAAACTATTGTACATGAGGTACATTGGAATCATGGATTGAAAACAATTTCCACTTCTTTTTTAGCATCTTGATTGTCTTCATCTTCAAAATCAAGAACAAATAATTTCCTAATAATATATCGTAGAATAAGAAGTATGATCCTAAGAAAAGATTGAAAAGTAATATTAATTAAATTACCCACATTAAAATTCTCAATAACACTTCGATGTCAAATTCCATGCTGCAAATTTTGAAATTATACTACATCAATAGCATATCTCAGTTAACAATGACTTTACTTTATCTTAATTTAGTTACTATATAAAATTCTCTTATTTTGCAACATATAAACTTTATTCCTAAATGGTTAGTAAAATGAAAAGAGAAAATTCATATATTAAGGAAATGTTTAATTATATACATCAAATACCAACACAATTATTCGCAAAATATGTAATACAGTAGTGAGTAATTAGAAGTAATGGGGAAGTTAACTTTACTCACTTTGGGTAATAACTAAAAAATATTCCTTGTCTCTACAATCACAACTTTTCCAAAGCATATCCAATAAATCCATCCACAAAAATTAGTATGCATTTAACGCCTTACTTATCTTTCCTTGAAAAATATGTAGAAATAACTCACAAAGTTTTGGCATTAAAGTAAAAAGGTGTAATCAACTATGCACATATTGGATCTATCTTAAACATATGACCCAAAAGTAACGCCAAAAAGAAAATAAAAATCATTCGTTTTAACAACTATGAATCCCTAAAATCCAAAGCAAAGTCCGATTTCCATCAACAGCAGTACCAATGTTGCAATTGACGTAAATTTACATCTGTTACAAAAGTAACAAATATCAATTTTTTTTTATTTTTTTAGATCTGCACCAAATCTCTTTGTCTTATGCTTTTTCATCTTGTCCTCTTTCGCATTCCCCTTCTTCTCCTTCTTCTCTTTTTTCTTCTTTCTCTCCTACTCTTCTTCTTCACATTATAACATAAACTTACAAAAACATAACATATCTAATATAAACCAAATTTTATCAAAAGAAAAATGAAAAAATGAAGCTTTTTGTATGGAGAAACACAACTATGGTTCGTGTCGTCGTTGTAGTCGAGTGAAAACACCTTCGTCATCGCTTCTCTTAGAAGGATACCCACTTTCGCATCGCCACTACAGTTGGATTAAACATTGTTTCTACTGTCGCCAACCACCATCCTTCATCGCATTGACACAAAATTGGAGGGTTTCAATGTTTTGAAAAACAAAAATGGAGAAGCATGTAAATGGAGGCACACAAAAATGGAATCAAAGGAGAAAAAAACCTCTAAAATCGCTTGATAACATCGTCCCCTGTGCGCACCACGAAAACCAGAAAAATTTAACCCTTTCACATAATTTTTAACGTTTACATCTGATGCCCTATGGTTAGACATAAACTTACGTTTGACTTTACCCAGTCAGACATAAATTTACGTCTGACCATAGGGCGACAGACATAAATTTACATGTGACCATATGCAGTCAGACGTAAATGGCGATATTTATGTTTGACCCTAGAGCACCAGACATGAAATATTGATTACTTATTTACAAGTTTGTAACTAGTCATTTTTAATGTCTGATTCCTCTGCGTTAGACGTAAAATCATAGACATTAATTGTCTATTTTGTGTTAGTGAACTCGTTGAAGGGAAGGTGGAAGTGCAAACACAAGAACAAAAACAAGTACACATAGAAGAACTCGTCCTTGTCTCCGTCACAACCATGACATACTCGGTCCACGACATTAACATGTTAGTTTTGAATTGGTGATTTAAGCTAAGAAGGGGGGTTGAATTGGCTATTTAAAACTTTTTACGAAAGCTTAAACTATTTTCAATTGAATCAATTAGACGAAAAAGTTAGGATGTAAAAGCAGCAGAGCAGTACACTTTCAATCACTTAAAAAATAAAAAAAGCAGACTAGTTTGTTCTTGAAACAATCGATTAAAAAGACAAATAAATCGGCTAAAATACTGGGAATTTATGCAGAATATAGAATTCTCATATTTAACTCAAATAGCAATCTTTTACATACAAGACTTGTACCAATCAATGTTTCTAATTATTATACAACCTCAGATTACACAATAACGCATTAAAACATAACAAAGACTAGTGGATTACTTGATTTTCTTGAGATTTTAAAGCGATTCAAAGTGAGTGAGAAGAGAGAAAAAGAACTACACAATTGTTTTTATACTAGTTCACTTAATCATAGAGCCACATCCAGTTTACCAGGACAACCTGAGCCTGGTTTCCACTATATTCAAAATTTTTACAAATCAAACATCAAGATTTGACTTTTGAAAAAAGAACGACAGAAGATTTTTGACTCACTTACAGACCTAAAATCACATCAAGCAAACAACCAGAGGCACAAGAACATCCAAACCTAATGGTGGTTGTCCATAGTCAACCATACATGTGTTCTTTAAGCTACTCACAAGCCAAAATATCTCTAAGATCAACTAAGATCTCCAAACAACAAGTTGCAGTTGTGTATTGCAGAGAGAGAGTTTTCCAAAGAAGAATGACAAGATTTTGCGCTCAAAAACTCAGAAATGTAATTATGCTCTCAAAAACACAACATATATAGTTTGGTTTTAGTGAAATCAATTAATTGAATTTTCTGTACAATCAGTTGATTTCACTTGACTTAAGTGAAATCAGTCGATTGAAAAATAATTCAACTGACTAAATGCATTCATACCAAAATTTATATACTATAAGCCTTTTAACCTATTAAAACCCATTTTAACAGATTAAAAAAGACACACTAAGGCTAACAAGACATCTAAGCTATTTCATATAGCCTACCAACATGATACAACACCAAAAAATTACACTTAACATATTATTTTCATATTTAACACTCTAAAAATTTAATCTTCAAGTGAATCCTCATCAATATTCATCAAACACATATGATCTTCATGCACTTGATGTAACGTCCTAGCCAGAAATTTCTTATTTAAAATAAAAAAACAAAATAATAAATCTAAACCTCATTTATTAATAACTTCTCTTCCCAAAATGCGGGAAAGTTTAAAAAAAAATAATGTCAACGCGCCCATAATAATTAAAAATGCGGCGTTCAATAATTACAAATATAATCTGATTCTCCAAAACCATTACAAAATAGTTCATTAATAAACCTAGTAAAATCCCATGACTGGTCCCCACTCCGTTTCTAAACATCCTCAAGCTTACCTGCATCAACCTATGCTCACATGTAATAAGTGACATGATCATCGCCCAATCACACACAGACAGGGTGAGCCCATTTAAATAAACCAAAAAAATATAACAGTAATTACAACATCTCAAGATTATAAACAGTGTTAGTATTTCCCCTTTTTCTTAGTTACTCAACCTTCAACCCTTAATTCACACGTCTATTGATTCTACACCCTTTGAGTGAGTTCACTGATTGATCTTTGCTGCACGAGTGTCAACTCGCCCCTCCAACAACAGGCCACCACCTGATAGTCTACACGCGGGAATACCTTTGCCACGGTCTCTCACCGCGACACCAAGTGGAGTTCCCCAAAATGAACCTAAGTCCGTAGTTGTTCCTAGACTACCAAAACTCTATCAGATGCACTGAAGAGGGCAATCATGCGAAACCCCACCGTATGAGCCACGATCTCGCACACTCCATCGGACTTCATAAACCACAAGGCTACAACTTAGAGTGGCCACGTGTTACCCCAATACAAGATATAATCGTAACTGGGGCCCCGGCAAAAGCATCGCATCATAAACATCACCTAAAGCGATGTAGAAACCCTTCTTCGCGCACAAACTCTCCACCAAAACCACCAGGCGCGCCTCTCGCATCGCTAGGCGGAACCTGGTTCTAGACCGCTTGGTGGGCATCTCAAACCGCCAAGCGCCAAGCGCCAACAGAAGCCTCACTGCTCCGTCACCGCCTGACGGACTCCACCCTGCCGCCAGGTGCCTCGTGTAGGCAGTGGCCACTGCCACTATTTTGGAATCCTACCGCCTAGCGGCTCACCCCCTGCCGCTAGGCGCCATACCAATAGTGTAATGCTACTAGTTTTTGACATTTTTCTCAGGTCTTAAGAGACCCCATACATACAATGCGTCAATCTCATTTCAATCATAGAATTTTAGACATAATATTATAACAAAAAACTCAATGTATACCCATAACTCATGTCCAATTCAATTATTATCATGTCTTAACATGTTTTACTTCATTCACCACTGGAACAAGCCACAGAATGGTCAATATCATATTCACCACTTACCACAACACAATTATACTGATTACAGTACCATATCTAAATTACAGCTACACACCCAATTCGTGCTAATTCAATTTTATCATTCATACATTCTCTTCATCCTTTATTACCTTAAACCTGCCACATACAATCAATATACTCGAGGTCCTATAATTTTACACTCTAATATTCCTATAGTTCATGCCACCAAGATTTGACTGTATTACACATATAGTTGAATAACAACCACCACTACAACAACCAATATATATAGAAAGTACCCAATCCATCCATCTCACACATTTTTCTCTCATAATTCTTACTAAATGCAACACATACTAAATCCCATACCATCACATACCACCACACATTTAATGACCACCCAATTAAACGCACCCCATGACAAGAACACGGACCAATCCCACTTTCTATTGTACTAATGGGCCATAATTTCTCTATTTTAACATCCTTCCGCTAAAACAACATGTTCATCACAAACACAGATCATGCATATGCATTTTCAACTATTATATGAACCACAAAGCACCCATTTACGAATTCCAATACGCGTTTTTAATTCAAATTATTAATGGTTACATCACACGAGTCTATGTCAGTTTATTTCCATACCATTATCATATGCAAGCACGAACCAGGAATAGACCAAGTGCACCACCAATTTAACCAATGCATGTTTCTTGATAATTTCTTTAAATTTAGTTTTATACCTCCTTCTCACACTCCCATATATATATATATATATATATATATATATATATATATATATATATATATATATATAAACACTACCATTAAATAACACACAATTGGCATACATAGGACTTGAACCCAAGTCCTCTCAACACAATTAAGTACTCTTAACCACTTGAGCTAGTACCTTTCCACGTCATGACCATTAGCATTTAATGCCATAAAGGTTTCCATACTCACATTTATTTAAATTCTTATTTATTTAATTATTTAATATTAGTGGGTCTTACACTTGACTTTATCAATTCCTTGCTTCAAGCTTGCTTATGCCAACATAACCCTCTTAAGAGAAACGATATCTCAACTCACCCCCGATAATATATATATTGTTCAACTAGGACGTCTAAGGCTTCAACCAACGAAACTTAGAAGAGGTTAACCAAACTTCCTCATGAATCCTATCGTACTAGGCCCTCTGAGGGAGAGATCTCTCAGAAAGCTCCTCCACGAGACTTTCCCTGTCTTCCCTTTTGACCTCGATGTTCACCCCTAGAACCTTAGATGTAGAGTCACTAGACTCCTCTAACAACTGACTAATATCTGACCCACGACCCCCAACATCGCAAACTCAAGCAAAACAGAAGAGCATTGAGGGAAAAAAGAGCAAGTACGAGAAAAAAGAACCACTATGAGACACTTAGACACTACGACAAAAATGACTATGTTCACGACATTCATAGAAGAAAAGTGCAACCTCACAACTCCACACCTAGCCCAAAACCATTAAAAGGCACATTAAATGCAACTCCTCGAATGCCCGTGACTTTTGTCTTCCTCAACCCTCTTCATTGCTTACACTCCTCAACCCTCTTCATTGCTTCCTGTAGTAAATCATCCAAGTCTTCTCAACTTGGACACTGACACACACATAATCACCATACTAAGGACTCCTCACCCATTAGTAGCCGACGGTCCATGCCCATCATGTGTCCAACCATCAAGCACATCCCAAACCCCTATTGAGTGTCCAGCAAGGTTTGAACCCGTGACCTTCCACTCATAAGGCCAAAGCACAACCACTATGCCAATTCACATTTTGTGATAGCCATTATAATCTTATGATTATACTATCGTTCCCCATTCACAATTACATTACCAAAACAAAATAATAATAAATCATACAACACATAACTGGCATACATAGGACTTGAACCCAAGTCCTTTCACCCAATCAAAGTAATCTCAACCACTTGAGCTAGTACTTTTCCACGTCACATCAAACAATAATTAATGCCATAAAGACTCTCTCTACTCACATTTATTAATTAATTAATTATTTAATTAATTAATTTCACGGGTCTTACAAGGGGACTACTATACGTATAGAGTCATACCATTAAAAGAAATAAATTTTCTTTGTGAAACACAAACAAACACAGCAAGCCAAGAACTCAAAATCATGGAACCTATAACTCCACCTTGTAGTCTGTGACATGTAAACACATCAATACTAGGGGGACTTTTGGACTATCTGTCCCAAACCCCAATGTATGCAGCCTCAAGGTGTAACCCAAAAAGGATGAGGAAGTACTCATCCTCGTGCCTCCAAGTAGACAGTGCTAAGAAGTTGACATAAGTACCTGTCCTCGTCCTCCCAAGCAGCCAAGGCCAAGAAGAATCACTAAAAATCACCCATGGCACGACCTAGCCGGATACATGTTAGCCTAGTAGGATGACATATACCTAGATTAAGTGCTTGTCTTAGTTAGTTTAATCACCCCCAATGAAAGGTAACCCCAGGTTAAGTGATTCATGGTGATTGTTAGGTAATTGAGATCTCAAAATCAAGACCCATGAACCCCACTATAAAAGTCACATTTTACGAAATATATGATTACACTATTCATTCTAACATAAGAGCACTAACCCTCGAATTGAATTTAGGATCAAAGTGTCTTTTACAAGCACCCTTCGATAGTTGGAGACAAAGTATTTTTGGAGTGAAGACCTTGGAGTATAAAGCATCACCTAACAAAAACCTCACAAGATATATATCATCACGTAAGATTAAAACCCAAAAAATTGTTAGAAAGGTTTAGTGCAAAAACCAAGTCCTCTTGTACTACATTACATGTTAGTCAATTTTAGTGTTGACGTGACTACTGGGATTTAGGGTCAAAATTGATGAAATTTTGAAAGAGGAACTTAACCTATCCTTTTTCTAGAGTTGCACCATGTATACTTCACATTTTGCAAATGGCCATAGGGAGTATACATTGTGCAACTCTTCCCGTTCTACATGAGTGATACTACCATGCCTTTGGCATGGTATTCACTTCTTGACGAAGTCATTGCAGTCAACTTCCATGGTTGGCCAGAAATGTCCTACCCTAAGGATTCTTGTTGCCATCGTTCGAGATCTAGAGTGGTAGCAGCATATACCTTCATGAATTTCCCTTATTACGTACTTCCCTTGTTCCTTCGATAACGCACTTGAGTAAGGGTTGGCCATGTCCTCGCTTGTACAATTCTTCTTCGTTAGCATGTATCGAGCCCCCTTTCGTACCCATCCTTTGTCCACTATGTCTGGTATGTTACCGGTTTTTAAGTACTATATGAATGGTGTCATCCCAGTTCCACCATTGTTGTCCACGTTCATGCAGGTGCACTTGTTACGGGTGCTACTAACGTTTGCTAGAGTAGGGATTTATATTTCCCTTTATCCTTTGTACTAGCAAGTTTGGAGAGAGCATCTGCTCTGACGTTGTCTCCTATAGGAAAATGTTGTACTTGTACTTCATCGAAAATGGTACTAATGATATCTCAGGCCAAATGGTAGTATTGAAGAAGCAGTTGGTCTTTTATTTGGTATTCATTAATAAGGTGGCCCACTGTGAGCTTGGAGTCGGTTATACATACTACCAAGCGTGCTTTGACTTCCCTAGAGAGTGTTGAACTGACCAAAATGGCTTCATATTCTACCTGGTTGTTGGATTTTTGAAATCGAAGAGTAGAGACTTTTCAATAAAAATCTGTTTTGGTCCTTATAACATGATGCTAGCTTCTGCTCCTTTTTTATTGGAAGATCCGTCGATGTATAGAGTCCACCAGTCCTCCTCTTGTGATGCTTGTAACTCGTCGAAAAAGTCTACCAGGCTTTGATGGGGCCATGTGATTCATATCGTATATTGAATTATGAGAGTTCTACAGCCCAAGCCCTTATCCTTTCGGCTAGGTCAGGTTTCTACAGTATCTTTTGGATGAGATAGTCGATTTTGACGATGATCTAGTGATTATGGAAATATGGTCTTAGTCTTCTGGCTGTAGTTACCAGAGATAAAGCTACCTTCTCGACCATTTGGTATCAAGTTTCTGGATCTTGTAGCGTTCCTCTAACAAAATAAACTGGTTCTTGCTTGTCGTCTACCTCTTGCATTAAAGTTGCGCTAATAGTGTATTCGATTGATGTTATGTATACGAGAAGTGGTATATCGATATCTGGTTTTCGTAGGATCGGAGGGGAAGCTATTATTTCCTTCACTTGTTCAAACATACATTGGCATTCCTCGCCTTAATCAAATTTTATCGATTTCCTTAGTAATCGAATCATGGGTCTCGTCTTACCTACTAACCTGGGCAATAACCTTGATATTGTTGTTAGCCGCTCTATCAATCGTCGTATCTCCTCATCATTAGTGGGATTCCTCATCTCTATGATGGCTTTCAATTTTTCAACTTTGTGTAAGCATAAATTCGGGAAATTTACCGTGGTCTACCCCAAATACACATTTTTCTGGGTTCAACCATCGGTTGAACTTTCTGAGGGTTCTGAGTCCATCAAGTCTTGCAAATGTTGTGCCAGGTTTGGTGATTTAACTACCATATCATCGACGTAGACTTCAACGCTTTTGTCGATCAGATGGCTAAAGTCTTTATCCATCAGTCTTTGGTAAGTTGCTCTCGTGTTTTTAAAGGCGAAAGGCATGACCGTATAGTAATAGTTTTCCTCTTCTATGATGAAGGTTGTTTTTATCCTACTACACCATTGACTAATAGGTCAATACTTGGTTAGGTCAGTGCAATATACGCATAAACACCACTTGCATATAAGCTTTTTTACCAAAACTACATTGGCAAGCCAACTCATATATTGTGCCTCTCCAATGAATCCAGCTTTTAGAAGCTTTGTTGCTTCTACTTTAGCCGCCAATCTCATATTTTCTCCAAACTTTCTTTTCTTCTCGGAAACATATCTGGCTTCTTTGAAAATTGATAGTCAATGAACAGCTATTTGGGGATTACCGCTTCGTAAGTCTGCCACTGACCAGACAAAAAGGTCTGTGTTATATTTTAAAGTTGTTTCAATCACAACTTCTTGCGATTTTAATCTTGACCCAACCTTCAGGTTCCTATCAAGCGTTAGCTCCAAGCTCCTTGTATCTGTAACTGGTTTTATTCTACAGTCACTTCCTAAGAATCGCACATGAATGGTTTTTGTATGGTCGCCCTCACAAAAAATTGTGTGTAAGTCGATATATCCTCTAGTGCATACCCTTTCTTCGGAGAACCCATGTACTAGCTTGTCGTGTGGGCTTATTACTTCTTCCGGTATCTACAATTTTTTATAGGTTTTCTAGTAGAGAATCTCAACTGCATTTCCTTGGTTTACCAATACCTTTTTCACAGAAAAGTTTTAGACCTCAACGGTAATGACAATGGGGTCATCCTGGTCTGAGTCCACGCCTTCCAAATCAACATCCGTGAAGGTTATAGGTGACATTCTCCTTTGCCTATGTACGCAGGTTATGAGGTTGACAAACTGGATGCTCCTGTGGTTTTGTTCCTTACCAATCTAGTAGCCCCGCTGCTTATGAATCCCCTAGAGATTGTGTTTATTGTGTCCCTTAACAGCAGCCTGTCACTGGCATGATTGTCAGCACTTTTTTTAGGGGGAATCCTCCCTTCGCTCATCCTTGTTCTTGTTGTCATGCTGGTGGCTTGGTCGATCCGTGTTCCAATTACATCTCGGTCGCGAGCTACCTTCCTCGTCTATTCTAATGAAGCTTTTGAGGTGTCTGGAGCGTATTTGTTCTTCTATCTTGTCCTGCAAGGCTTTGTATTTGCTCATGGTCTGCCCATTATTGCGGTGATACTAGCAATATTTGGACATATCGGCGTTTGGCGGGTTGAAGGACTTGCGAGGACGAGGTATGAGGTCAGTCTGTAGGGCCATTTCGAGGATACGCGAGTGAGGAGCGCTCAAAGGTGCGTATCGTAAGTATCCTTGTGTCTGGGGATCCTAAGGTCTAGGGTCCGCCTTCGCTAGTGCTTTTTCGGCTCTCCTTTCGACAAGTTGCAAGTTTGTGCAGAACTTGGTTTGTAGCGTTGTCATCTCCTCCATACGTTTGTAGTCAGCTACACGTAACCTTATCTCGTGCATGGTAGCGGGCAGCCTGAGGCAGATGTTATCTGTGAAAGACCACAGTTTAAGAACCATAACCATGTATCACATGACCACGTCCTATGTTAAATTCTTAATATTTAGCGCCACCTTGCTAAATCTGTCAATAAATGCTCTTAATGTATCGTCTCTTTCTTGCCTAACACTAAAGAGGGATAGCGAGGGGGCTTGGTGGAAGCGGCTTCATGCGAACTAGGGGTAGAAGAGCGTGGATAGAGTGTCGAAATAATCGATAAGTGTAAAGAGGCAGGGATGTAAACCATTCAAGGGTCAGTCCCTTGAAGGTGGTATCTTCATATAATGGCATGTTCGGTTGAATAGAGTCTGAGGTGAGTGACATAGATCTTCACATGCTCATCATGGTATGTGTCTCTGTCGTATCGTTCCAAGGTAAAAGTTTCCCACTGCTTGGGGAAAGGGGTTTTAGTGATGTCATCAATGAAGGGATATTGATGCTTGTTTCTGTTGGCAGTTGTAGGGTGGGCGATAGCAATTTGGACGATGGCGGTATGTTGGATGGTTGTGATGGTATGGTGAGTCAGGTTGTACTCGCTTTCTTCTTCAGTCATCTGATATTAGGGAGTTTTAAACTCTAGATGGCCTTCCTCCTTTTTGCATTTCCTATGCATAGCTTGCATCTCCACCTTCCTCCTTGGCAGGAGTTTTCTTACCTTAGAGCTTCCATTTCATCAGCGTTGTGCTTTTTGAATTCAACAAATTCTTGTTGCATTTTGGCTTGCCCTTCTAAGATAGTGGCAAGATCGATCTGGTTCTGACCGACATCTTGGGATTCTTGTCCAGCTTCTTTTTCTCCACTAACTTTGTTGCGAGTAGAAACCATATTTGACAACTCTTGTACTGCTTGGGTAAGATATTAGTAGGGCCCTATGGTGTGCATCAATTGTTCCTGCACAAACAATGTTAGATTATTATGGGACCAAAATCTTATCTTACCACAATCTTCAAAACTTCTCGGATGGATACTCCTCGATGTTATTCACCATATCTTCGTTGCCCGATATTTGACAAAACATGGGGGGTTACTTGTAGAAAAGTCTTTGACGATTAAGTCAGCAAAAGCTCTTAAAGTTAAATCTCAAATTATGCACTAATGAAAGAGTACCTTTAATTGTTAAGGTCCACTCTTATTGTGATATCCCTCTCTTTCACTTCCTTTTTCTTTCTCTCTAAAAACAGCAACACTCTCCCTTCTTTCTCAATCTCTCAATTTTCTCTACAATCCAATCTTCTTCCACTCTCTAATCTCTGTGCTACCATCTCACTGTTTCAACTTTTCCATACTCAGACTCTGGAAGGATAAGCCAACAGGACCCTCCGCAATTCCTCCCTCAGCCACCATCCTCTTAGGTAAGTTATATCTCGAATTTGGGTTCAAATCCAGCTAGAATTCACAAATTAATCTCTGAATTTCGAATCTGATCATGTAATTCTTCCTTCTCCCTGTTGTGGTGATGGGTTCTCTTAGGTCAAACTGAAAATTCTGCTGTCTTGCCAATTTCTTGACTCCACTAAGTGAATTCTTGACAAATAGGTAAGGGAAGCTAACTTTAATCTAGATTTCGCATGAATTGTGTTTTGGAGTGATTGAATTGCTTGATTGTATGTTTAAATCGTGTTTGAAACTGCCCTTGCGTGATATTAAGTGTTGGACGATCCTGAGCGAGCTTGCATGTGAAGAACAAAGAGGATTTCCTGGTAGTTTCGCCTAGGCGAGCCGCTCTCGCCTGAGCGAAAATACCAGAGGATCACCTCTGTCACTGCGCGAAACCTCGCCTAGGCGCGCTGGAGTCGCCTGAGTGAGATAACATCTCGCCTAGGCGAGCTAGTTTAGCATGAGCGAGAGTTCGCCCAGGATTTGTAATTCGCCACTATATGATGTCTCGCCCAAGCGAGATCAACTCGCCTACGCGAGATAAGCTCTCTAGCTTAGGCGAGACTCTCTAGCGTAAGCGAGATTCCCTGCAGAAGTTAGCTTTCTCACTGTTTGGCTTACATGATGCTATATTGATTGCTTTAAAATGATGATAGTTGGTCTTGTATGTGATCTTTATGCATGTTAGACTGTATGATGGAATTGAGTGCGAATTTGATGTGAATGAGAATATGTTGGAGTTAGGATTTCAAGGGAAATTCTAAGGAATGTGGTTTTAGTGAATGTAAGGGCATGAGGACTCAGATTGGTGGCATCCTGACGCTCCTAGTAACTATTAAGACTCAAGTAGAGTATGATGGATTACGTCGGGGGGAGTAGCAGGAGGTCCTGGTCTATGATTCTGATCCATCATAGAGGTGATGGGATTTACCTTGAGAGTGGTTGGGTGAATACCCCTTGTGCCTAAAACTCTGCAGAGTTTAGGAACCATCTCAAGTGCAAGTCACCAAGAGCTCCAATGCCACTTACATAATCCGGATATCGAGTCTAGAATGAGGTGTGGTGTTATGGTCAGGATTATTTGGATGATTTAATAGATTGTGTAATAAAAGTTTGTTTTTCTGCCTTAGTATGAAAATTGCATGATTTACTCTTTGTTCAAGTTAGCGTACCCTTCTAGTTTCTATTGTGTTCTGTGTGTCTTCTACTTTTGCAATGATCGTCCTTATTGAATGGCGTGAGCAGATAAGAGTGCAGGCGAAGGTACACCCTTCCTAGACAAGCGTTGAAGGGGTTTCCAGGACGTTTTCCAGCAGTAGTAGTTATAGGTTTCTTGAGTAGATGCTTAGGGTGTTTTGTAACCCTTTAGTAGTGTATGGGCTGTATATGTTGATCAGCGTATGTATGGTTATTTTTGAGGATGACTGTATTATATTATACTGGTCTATGTCATCATTTGCTTCTAAACTATTAAAATTTAAATGTTTTGTTTAATAGTTTAAAAACTATGAAAACGGGATGTTACAATTTGGTATCAGAGCAGTGATTCCTTTAGGATCTGTAGGTGTGAGCTTGCTTAGCTTCTGTTGTGTGTTCCACGTAGCGTGTTTGGTACAAGTTGTTGTACCTATCTACGAATCTGATGGTTCCTTCTTTGTGTGATCAGAGCTATGGCACCTAGACCTCCTCCACCTCCTGCTCCAAACCCAGATAATCTCCATTTGGTGGGAGCAATTGAGGCGATGATAGCAGCCATGCAACAACATAATGCTAACATGGTGAATCAGCAGAATCTAGCCTTGCAACAGCTGGAGTCTGCAAGACTAGCAGCAGAAGCGACTTAGCAAAGGCACTTGGAAGCCCTACATCAGATAGGGGAAAACCGTTCAGCCGCTGGTTCTTCCCCAGCTTCACTGCCATGAGTGCAAGAGTGGAGTTTGGAGGATTTTCTACAACACCATCCATCTCGCTTTGATGGCAAAGTTAGCCCGGATGAAGCTGATCAGTGGATGCGGGACATGGAACGAATCTATGATGCTAAGCGATGTCCTGCTGAGAACAAGCTTGCATACACCGAGTATCTTCTTGCTGGAGAAGTCGTGCATTGGTGGTCCAGCATGAAGATGATGTTGGAGGATAGCCATGAGACCATCACCTGGGAACTGTTTAAGAAGAAGTTCTATGCTGAGTTCTTCCCAAATAGTGTGAGGTATGCGAAGGAGGTTGAGTTCTTGCAGCTGATGCAAGGGGACATGTCAGTGTCTGAGTACGCTGAAAAGTTTAAACACTTGGGCAAATTTCACACCTTGAAGATGGCAGAGGACTGGCAGTGTAGGAAGTTTGAGAATGGGTTGAGAGGTGACCTCAAGCTCATGGTGGCTCCGCTCTCTATCAAGGAATTCCCTACCTTGGTAGAGAAGGCAAGAGTGATGGAGAAGCTTAAGGCTGAAGTTGAAGCCCAATAGAGATCTCAGCTGAAGGTGGGAGGACCATCTGGGTCTACAAGCAGACACGACGACAAGAGGAAACCATCTCTAGGCCTCAGCCCAAGGAGCCCAGGAGGTTCTCACATCAGCCCCAGCAGTCCCAGCCTTTTAGGCCACAGTGCTTCCACTATAGGGGGCCCCATCTGAGGAGCGCATGCCCCCAGCTTTCTGACAGAAGGACATGCCATAGGTGCGGCCAGGTGGGCCACTTCATCAAGGATTGCCCAGTTGAGAGGAGCACAGTACCGAGGCCTTCACCACAGCCTCAGTCACAACCGTCGAGGGGAGGTGCGAGACCACAGGTGGCAGGTCGGGTGTACGCTGTCACTGGAGCCGAGGTAGCTGGATCAGGTAACCTCATCATCGGGTCTTGTGTGATAGCTGGTAGGAGCTTGCATGTTCTGTTTGATTCAGGGGCGACGCATTCTTTTGTGTCGGAATCTAGAGTGGTGGAGTTGGGTCTTCCGGTAAAGGAGTTCCAGTATGACCTGGTGGTGTCCACACCTGCTTCTCGGTTAGTCAGAACCTCGACCGTGTGTGCTAGGTGCAAGATCAAGATTGAGGGGCGCAAGTACAGGGTAAACCTCATCTGTTTACCCTTGGTGGGGCTAGATGTCATCTTGGGGATGGATTGGCTATCTGCCAATCACATTCTCATTGACTGCAACTAAAGGAAAGTGTTGTTTCCTAGCCTAGAAGATGAAGATCTGTTGGTGTCCTCGCAGGTGGACAAGGTGATAAAGGAATGATCCCTACCAAGGATGATGGCCCATGGCACATGCTTAGAAGAAAGGGAGTTCCTTGATCCCTTCCTTTGCTTTTATTTTCTTTAGTTTAAAATTCCTTTAACATGGCTTGGTTGACTATTTTTGAGTTGACTTGTTGACTCAAAAGATTAGCTTAACCTTAAACCAACATGCTAATAAATTCCTTAATTTGCTTTTGTAGGAATAAGAAAGGAGGAGGACCACATAGGAGACACTTGGCGTCCTAAGGAAGA
>Ga0214544_1007633_pt1 | contig 18804 bp, 8 predicted proteins | sample CNSS3metaG_FD_160074 | JGI IMG/M metagenome (GOLD analysis project Ga0214544, IMG submission 160074) | Root nodule microbial communities from cowpea collected in UCLA plant growth center, Los Angeles, California, USA - CNSS3 | ecosystem: Host-associated > Plants > Roots > Nodule | place: USA... | reverse complement strand
AATATATAAATATATTAAATATAAATATAAATAATATATATATATATATATATATATATATATATATATATATATATATATATATATATATATATATATATATATATATATATAAAAGACAGAACTAAAACAAAGCTTACTAACGATACTAACTAAACTAACCACCTACATTGAACTAAAATGAACAAAGTACAATAGATATACATATTTCATATGCATATATCTAACAATTCAACCATCATACATTTTATATATGTAAACAACCAATTCATTAAATAGATTTAAACATCAATCCCTTTACTTATATGTAATATGATTATAAGCTTTCCCTAATAACAACTTCAAAAAATCAAATAATAATCCAAGTAATCCATCAACCATAACTCCCTCGATGTTTCACTTACTAATCTTTTTATGTAGTTTGTACCTCAAGACTACTTAAAATATCAGTAGTCATATTCTTCTTTAAAGTTAGAGAACATAATAATTTTTAAGAAGATAAAATTATAAATTAAATAAAAAATAATGTGTATTCTCTCTTTACACACTTCTATAAGTGGTTCATTTAAAATTTAATTTTAATTAAAACAAGATCAAATATTACACATTAATTAACATAAGTGAATAAAATGGCTTAAATTTATATTTTTCTCATTCAATTAATATTATTAATTTTTTTAAGCATATTAGAGTCAAATAATGGAAGTATCCATGTAATAAAAGAAATCATAAGAATTTTAATATTTTAAGCACAGGGAATAAAGAAAATTGAAACTTAAAAAGAAGAAGCCAAGGGACAAAATCCCGAAAAAACACTAGTATATGTATATGTCCCGCTAACTGGTTTAAGATTAATTCCATCAATTCAACAAAAATAATTAAAGTTAAATTTGATGTTACAGTATAATTCAAGTTTGAATTTAATTACTCATACTTTATACAAAATTTCTAGATTAAATTGTTTAGAGTTCAGTTTTTAAAAGGTGATGACTGAATAATATCAAAACAAATTTTAGCACATTTTTTTTATGTTGTATATTGTCACTAGTCTTAGTATATTATTGACCTTATATGTTCCACGTGGATCTTATAGCCATGAAAGAAACAGAGCAAAATATATTTTATTTTAACATTTGAACATCAATGTGTCGGCTACTTCACATTGACATGAACAAAATATGTTAACAGAGATTGATTTGAAATGTTTTCACTGACCTAATCTTACAGCAAAGTTGTACTGTAATTGATAATTGACCCAAAAAACTAGTTGCAGAGTTGTGTAATAATATTTCTGAGAATTGATAAAATTATGATGTAGAAGTACAAAATGAAATGGCTCCTTCTTAACCTTTACCTAAGTTGTGCCTAATATGAGTGTCAACACAGAAGAGCAGAGGATTTTTATGGATGTTATGACAGTCTTCTGACCAATACATTAAGAAACATTTTTCTTTTTCTGCTACATTTAAAACCTTCTTTGACAATGGCAAGAATTTTAACCATATAGAATTTTGACAAAACTATATATTCATCTACTTTTTTAAGCCTTTCATAATGCTTGTACGGATGAAGGTATCATATTATCTTCTCATACATTTTCACCCTCCACTCCTGTTGAAATTTCAAACATTGACCTTTTTAAGTTCAAATTTTCAATTTTAACTATAATATCTAAGGTGCTATGTTATGAATTGTGATCATGACATTATACTTGTTCATCAACAAAATCATTATTCCAAATTGTTGTTTGATTTAGTTACCACTGAATTTGATGTTTCACAAATTCAGAAAATATTCAATTAATGGTGACAATACTTTTTTATCAATAAAAATAAATATATTAAATAGAAACCATTAGGTTATTCTAATTTGTATTGAAGAAAATTACATTAAAGAAAAAAAACTTCTATGTTTGAAGTTTTGAAATCAAAGTAAGTAATTAATGTTAGAGAAGGATTCAAAATGTAATTCATATATTAATTGCAATTTTTATTTATAATAGAGACTATTTTAGATATTGCAGCTCTGGCGAATCTGAGTTGTATCAGACCCATGTTACTGACTTTGATTGAGAACAGTTAGATCCTGAGATATCCGAGCAAGGATGTCATTACCATCCCGGATATGTGGGAGTCAAGGTCGTCATCCCCCCAAAGTCTGTGTCACGATTAGAGAGGAGGAGGGGATAAGAGGGTGACTCAGGTTCAGAGTAAGGCATCTATTTTTTGACACGCTAAAAAGACCGATATTATCGACCTTTGTAAATTCGGTAGAGACGTTGTTTTCAGGCAAGAATAGATATTAATAATTTTTAGTTTATAAAATGGTATCTAATTTAGTCAACATAGTTTTTAGTCTCTAATATTGATTGTTATTTGATAATTTTCTTGTAGTATTTTTTCATTAGGTAAAAACTCAAATAATATCTCAATTTTCAATTCTGATAACATATTAACAACAAATATAACATGATTAATAACTGAAGATCATATTATAGCACTAAATTTTGTCTTCTATAATATCAGGATAATTTGTAACATTCAACCTTTTTCTGAAAACTCATATCAAGTAAGTTTCACTAGGGACTCACACTTGACCCATCAAAATTAATATTGGGATCCACCTTAACTTATGCCACACTAGTGCAACAATGACGTCACCTAACATGCTTCGCTTTTAAGAAAAAATGAACCTTAAAATGGTGCAGTGACTTTTTTTTAAATATTTGTACAAAATTATAAACATCGATTCAAGGATAACTAAAACTTATACCTTGACCGCATTAGTATAATTTTTAGAGTTGTAAAGAATTGAAATATTTGTACAACTATAGACAACGATTCAAGGATAACTAAAGCCCATACCCATAATTATATGTTTCAATTATTTAAAGAACTGAATCCTATAATGACGCGACGAAATATTTTGAAAATATTTGAACAACTATACATGAGTATAGATTTCGGTGAGTATAGGTTTCGGTTACCCTTGAACTGTTGCCTATAGTTGTACAAATATTTTAAAAAATACTACCGCATCTTTTAAAAATTTTATCTAGATGTCAAAGTATAGACTTCAATTTAATCTATAATTGAAATCTATACAAATATATACGTAGAGTTAATATCCAAATTAGAATTAGAATGTAATACAAAATCAGTGTATATAATTCAAGCCATAATTGCACTCAATTTCAATTCAAAGGAATCTCAACATCAATCCAAAACATTATGTTAATTCAAAACTCAAATAAATAATGTACTTAATTAGTTTTCTTTACCTAAATTGTATTGCAATAAAATGTCTCTATAGCAACCAAAACTTTTGAGCAGGGTAAAAGAACTTTCAAAACTTTATACCATCGACATCTCCTTTTGTTTATATTGCCATTAGATCCCCTTTTATACTTGATTAAACAACCAAAGTACAACTTCTCTTTCCAAAAGAATGATAAAAATAAATAAAATTATATTAGAAGAACGACAACTTACCTTGATCAATCTTATAATTGACCTATCCACTATTATCTCTTGAGTGGTATAGCATGTTGGTGAATTAGATGACTAGTTAATTAAGCAACTTAGGAGAAAATTTGGAATATTTAATCACTTATAGAATGAAATTTTAGTTCAAATGAAAAATGAATCGTTTAAAACCTTTTCAAAGTATTTTTTCTTTCATTTTTTAAAATCATATTTCTTATACAATCAAACAAGGTAGAGAGATTAAATTTAAATCATTTAAAAACACACACACACACGTACAATCTAAAGTAATAAATTATCTGTTGAAAAAGTTATTTTTAAGACTTGTTTTAAATTTATATATTTTTTGAAAATATTACACTTGCACAAAAGCTTAAATAGTAAAAACTATTTTGAAAAATGAAATGAGCAATGCAGAGCAGTGGTGCAAAAGGTATTTTAGTTATGATAAACTGAAACATTAGAAATTTGAAGTAAATTCCTGGGCATGCATGGAGAAGATAGGAAATTTGATTCAAGGTCTTATGTATGATCAAGCTCTGTAGAAGGAGTATTTTTTATTTAATATTTGGTATTATTCGATGAACAATACGAATGAAATATTTAACTACTTCTCTGTGCATGTTGGGTAAAGACCATTATATCACCATAACGCGTCAAAAGAAGATGACAGAAATTGTAGGAGAATGGTTGGAGGGTTGTCTGAGAAAAGAACAAGGTCATGAATTATGATGGTGAGGTTTTGGACAGGGAGGCAAAAACATTGTTTTAAATAAAATAAAAAATTACATTATTGCACGAGCACTTACATTAATAAAAATAAAAAAAGAATTTAGTTTAGTTAAATAAAAAAATAAAAAAATGTGTATGTGAAAGCTGAAGAAATTAATGAAGTTCACTGTACCCAATTTGAGCATTTAATGGTTCCCGCAAACAGTGCCTCTGAATTAGTGTTTTCCTTTGGTAACATTGGAGTTGGTGGCAGTGGGACAATACACTAACTATAAACCTTCATTAATTAACTGCTTGATTAAAAAAGCTGAGACTCCAAGACCAAGCTTAGAGCATTGTTTGTCATCTACGGTGTCAGCATTTAAAGATAGGGGTTACTTCCCAATATCACACTTATGGATTGCATCTTTTTTTATCATAAAATTACTATTATCTTCGATTTAGCCTAGGGTTTTGGAAACCCTAACCCATCTTCAACACTGGTCAATGCCAAAGGATTTTCAATCATTCCAATATACAAGCTTGCCATAGTGTCAAACCCTCATTCAATTTTCAATCTTTTATTTCTCTAAACAAAAGAAACTAGTAGGTTGTTTATGGATGAACAATTGAAAGTGAAAAGTATAGGATGAACAGTAAAATTTTTAAAATGGCAGAAGTGTGGATATTGAAATTGATAAAACGATAATTTGAAGTAATTGGTTGATTAGCTAAATGTAATGAATGCTTATTTAATTTGATTGATTAGCATGTGTGGCCTGGTTAGCAAAATCAAAATTAAAAATCCCACCATTATTTCTAATAATTTCCCAACTAATCAATGGAGAAAATCTTGAAGTGCACATCATTAAAATTTAATAAAATATTCACAAGAGAGAGAGGGAGAGAAAGTTTTACACTGGAATTAAATTGAGAGTGAAAGTCTTTGAATGGTTTTCAAAAACAGGAATAAAGGGTAATGAAGAAAGAAAGAAAAAACAGGGTGGGTTTTTTGTCACCGTTTGATAAGTCAATCAGCTGTTTTTGTGTGTGTGTGGTTGTTTTTATTTTGGTGCAGAGAAGATTACAAAATCCGAAACCAAAGGTGTGTGTGTGTGTGTGAGAAAAACGAAATATTTTTGTAGGAAAGAAGAGTATTGTCCTATAGCTAAGCATTCCTATTTAAGGAAGAAAATGAGACAACAGTGGTTAATTTACTTAAAAGAATAATAATTACAATAATATTATGAATATTATATTTGATTGTGATGGTGATGATGATGGTAGCGAAGGGAGTGGGGGAAAAAGAATCACAGTGAGAGTGTGTTTCTCTGTCTAAGAGTTTTTATCCCGTCCACTCCGCGGAAGGGAAATCCAAACTCACCTTATTTTTTGGTACAATTTTTTGTGGGTTTTGACTAAAGAGAGAGAGAAAGAGAAAAACAGAAACATCTTGTGCTCTATCTTCTTCCTTCATCTTCTTCTACTGTCATTTTCCGATATATACTCTCGAGGAAAACAAAACTCAAATCCACCTCTTTTCCTTCCCATTCCTCTCTCCATTTTCTTTCTCATTTTATTAATTCAATTCCCTTTTAAAATTTCATTCCTTCTACCTCACTCACTTCTACCTCTCTCTCTCTCTCTCTCTCTCTTTCATCTCTCATCACAGTCACAACAACCTCTTCAGCATGTCTGTTTTTTGTTTGGCGAAGATTTCCAACACTCAGTTCTTGTAGTAGCTGGCTACCTCCTTTTCTTCATCTTAGCTTAATTTCTCTCCCTTTTTTTTCTTTCTCTTTTTTCACAACTTGTTCTTGGTAAGCTTTCCAGATTCTTTTCTTGGGAAAGACTGAAAATACAAAAGTGAAAAAGGGATTACATTACACACACTGTTGCAGGGTCTAGCTAGCTTATATATCCTCCTCCTCACCTTGTGAATATTGCACTTTTAATTGCTCAGCAGTGTCAAAATCTGATGCCATTTTAATAAAGGAAAAGGAAAGGTGTTTGATATATACATATATATATATTTTGTGAGCTTCAAGCCATCCAAATAAAGAAGATGACCTTGGAGGGGATTTTCATTGAGCCTACCTCAACCACTGCTCCTGATCTTTCTCTTCACATAAGCCCCCCAAGCATCTCTTCTTCATTGATTTCCAATACCAACCACATCACCAATTATGAACCCCAACCTAGTTTCCCTTCAAGAACTGTGTCTCAAGCCCACACAGAACTCTCTCTTGGAAGAAATTTCACTTCAGCAAGAGAAACACCAGCACCAGCACCAACGCCAGCACCAACACCAACTCCAACAACACACAACCCTTATTATCCAACCCAAACCCATTTCCATCATCTTCTCCACACCAGCAACAACACTACTACTAGTAGTAATACTGCGACGACTGTTCCTACAAGTGCCAACACTCCCTTGAATCACATAAACTATGGAGTTTCATTGCTTGATGTATCATCATCAGACGGCTTGAGGCCAATCAAGGGGATTCCGGTGTATCACAACCGTTCGTTCCCTTTTGTGTCCATGGACCATGCTAGAGACAACAAAGATCCTCATACCAAGATGTGCTTATATCATCACATGCCTTCTTACCCCTCTCTCTCTTCCTCGTGTTCCTCTCTGTGCTCCACAACCGCTCCTTCTTCTTCACCTTCGCCTTACTTCGTGGATCCCATGTCCTTCTTGAACAACGGTTCCACCGTGGGGTGTAGGGCAGCCACTGCCACCAGGTTTAATGGGTTTTCCGGCGATGCTTTCAAATCTCATCCATTGCACCAATATGGGGTAGGCTCTTCAGAAGCCTCTTCAGGGTTCATGAGATCAAGGTTTTTGTCTAAGCTTCCCAACAAGAGGAGCATGAGAGCACCCAGAATGAGGTGGACAAGCACCCTCCACGCTCGATTCGTCCATGCGGTTGAACTTCTCGGAGGCCATGAAAGTAAACAATGTTTCATTAATTTTCTTCCCTTTTAACTTTTCTTAATTTCTCTTAACCCCTCTATTTTTAATAGTATTCATGTAGTTGATTTCATCAAAAAGAAAGATTTTTTTTTTTGCTGTTTAACCTCTCATTTTCTAAAGTTGACTATATTTTAATTTTCTACTTTGTCTTGTTCTTTATTCTTATCAATGAGTTGAGGGCGTGTACTAGTGTCTATGTATTAAATTATTGACTTTTATTTATGTAATGCGTTTGGATATGGTGGAATCAGGAGCTACTCCAAAATCAGTTCTTGAGCTCATGGATGTGAAGGATCTAACACTAGCTCATGTGAAAAGCCATTTGCAGGTATAGTTTTGAATCTCTCTTTGTGTTCTCTCTCTCTATGTTCATGTGGGGCGGTGTTTGTTGTCTATCCTACTGGCACGGTAACCGATGAAGAAAGCAGTGAATGTGGGAGTGGATGAATGAATTTAAAGTCTGTAGTCAGCTGAGTAGGGAGCCTTTAACGTCTGAGAAGACCAGACAGAAAACAGTTTCTGCTTTGAAAGAGAGAGAACAGACAAAGATCATCATTTTCCAATAATACACCCTCTCATTACAACCTCATCAAACATCAACCTCGTGATTAATGAGGTAACCCACCCAGACAATCCCAGAAGCCAACATAGAAAGAGAGAGAGAGAGAGAGTGAAAAAAGGGATCTAAATGGGAAATGATTTTCTATTCTTTAATGAATTTTGCAATAAAAAATTTGGATTTTTATATACATATATACACATCTCGCGCAGTCACGCACACTAATTAATGGATTTTCTTCCAACCATGGAAAAGCCTTTTATATAATGCCTTGTTTTTGTTTATGACTTCTTCCCAGATGTATCGAACTGTTAAGACCACTGACAAACCTGCAGCGTCTTCAGGTAATTCGTATTGCTTAATCTTCAACCCATTTTTTCTTTTTTTAGCAGCCTTATCTTTTTCTTAAGCATGCAACAACTAAATTTTTTTGTCATAACATAATAGGGAAATAATGTCACACCATGTTCTTTCTAGACCCTACATTTTTTTTACTATTACCTTTAATTTTACCGCAAACTATTCCTTTCTTGTTCCTCCTCTCGTACTTTTACACAAACCACACACCCTTTAATAAAAAAAAAAAGCTTTCCACAGAGGTATCAGATGTTTAACAAGACTCGACACTAGTCCAAAATAAATTATACATAGTACTGAGATGCATGCATGCATATATAATAAACATGTGTATACTATATATCTGAAATGTTAAAAGCTTTTGACTTTGCAGGCCATTCAGATGGGTCTGGAGAGGATGACTTATCTCCTATTGGCAGCACCGCCGATCGGGGCAGTCTCCGGCAATTTCCCAGCCACAGAGGGCGGCCGGATTGGGTGGCGCAACAAGACATGGACTACTCTTCCACCACCACTCTTTGGAGTAATTCTTCAAGGTACAACACTTGTTACCAATTTTTGAGATCATAAATTATTTATATATTTAATATCTCTGTGTAGTTTGCAGGCTGTTTGAACGTACATGTTTATGATTGTGCTTTTATTTGCTTTTGCCTTTGCATGGTATCTAATGGATATCAATGCATTGCAAACCCACGTCCACCGGATTCTTTATTTATGAAGAATAAAAAGGGTTCTTGTGTCAGCTTTTGCTTTGCTTGTGTTTGGTTGTTTTTCTTTCTTTTATATATCTTTTGTACCTCAGCGAATTTTTTCACCAGAGATCTATATTGAAGACATGATGGGTATATAATAAAGGAAAGCTTTCAAGACATAATGAAACGCTAATTAGGATAAAAGAAAAACACAGCACCTATAGCTGCATGCCCTTTTTCTTTTCTCCTTTGAAGGAATTGTTAATATGTGCTTATTAACAACTCCTTCTGCTACCCACCATTAATGCTGCTTCTTTAAGCATACCTTTTTAGTGTTATATATATGTATATATGGAGTCTTCTTATCGAGTATGAGTGTCTTTAACTTCAGATATTCTTATTAACAATGTATATACTGAAACCACATTATGTATTGTCCATGGAGGAAATGAGCATATTCTATATACTGCAGCTGTTTTGGCCTCAAACGGTGTACATTGTTTTATTTTTCCACCATTGTGCTTAGCTTAGAGATTCCTGATAGAGGGTTTTGAGAGTTGAAACCTCTTATATATACATACTGTATTAAGCAAGAGACTCTTTGTGTTTGTTCTTGAAATAGAAATTATATTCTTCTTAAAGAAGTAAAAGTGGATGCTCAAGATACATACATACATACACATTACACCTCAAGGTGATAAGTAGACTCTCTTGCATGATAACGAAGCTTTGAAAAAAATAAGATGTAAAAAAATCCTTCACCTGAGATATTTTATAGTTGGAGTATAAATATGTGATGTGAATTTTGACTTTTTCAAGTAACACTATTTAACATGAATAGTAAGTGAAACGTATGACATGTACCTTTGTGCTGTGCCTGTTTTAACAAAACTGCTCAAAATAAGTAACAAAACCCATCTTCACAGTTCAAGAGGTGTAGCTTATTAGTGCCTAGATATCTCTAAATTTGTCCTTTGGCCTAACAGTGCCTATTTTCAAATAGATTTATTGCATATTTGAGTCAACATAAAAGCCAGAATTCCTTTTAAGGTAAAATAAATTAGTACTCAAAATGCCATCTCACTGTGCAACCTAACCTAGCTTTCACACAGAGCCTGTACTTTTCAAAAGCTGGAAAACCTGAAAGGGTCGCCTCTATTATTGAAATATCGTGGAAAACTACTGTGACTCAGTAATGTCAAGTCATGAACAATTTTTATTAGAAAATATAAACCGGCTTAGTACTACCACATATAAAAAACTTTATATATGTAGAAAATCAGCACCAGATATAACATATAGAAGTAACAAAACTATGCAGCTTCACCTGGCCTTATTAAGCTCATCTATTCAAACATAACACTATAAACTGAAAATGTTGTAGAAGTAAACATCTAAGCAGTTGAAGTGATTTTTGTTCTAATGTAAGTTTTAATTGCTATAGTGAGAATATGCAGCCATCAAAACAAAATTTGCTCCATTTGAATATCGTTTTAATTTGGACTGCTCATATCTACTAGTTAGTTAAAGAGGTTCTTCCTGACTAAAAGTGGAAAAAGAACAGTAGAAAAGGCTTAAGCATTTCAGATTCTCTGAGATAAATGGTGTGTACACAGTTACATAGCATTTGCTCTTGATATATATATAATCTTCACATACATTTATTTCTACCATTTTAGCACATTAATCTTATTTTATATGCTACGAGGTACATATATATTTTGCATGTTCTTGTTGGTGACGTTCTGAATTTCATGGAACTGATAACAGTTGTGGAGAATCGCGACAAAGAACTACGTCTAACGACATAGATGGTCTCAGATCACCTATTCTACAGTCACAAACAATATCAGGAGCTCATCAAATTCAGGTAATGAGAGAGACATAACATTTGTTTGCAAGTCATTAGTTTATTTTTTGTCTTGCATATTCACAACTGTGAAATGTTTCCCTCTACAATGTCTAAATACATGATGTTAGCACAGTAGTAACAAAATGAGGTTACAGGAGTGTGATTCGACACAACAGAAGAACAACATGGGAGGTTCTAATTTGGAGTGCAAGAATCCGAGCTTGGAATTCACATTAGGAAGACCACATTGGGATGGCAAAGAGCAAGCGTAGCTAAACTTTGATTTGTTCCCTTCTTTTGTTTTTGTTTTGCAATTTTATTTATAAACCATGGTGACAACTTCATCATCTTTTATGAAATGTAGAGGTGATTAATTATTTAGATAAATATAAATTGGTGTCTAGGAGATGAAGAAAAGACCCTTTCTTTCTAGTTCTGCTTCGGGAAGTGCTTTCAGTTCATGACAGTTTTGTTCACATTCTATATTTTGTTTTCATTGATCGGAGAGGATAAGGTAACAACGGGAAATTGTGATGTAGCAACAAGGCTTTATGAACCAAGATGATGCAATGCAAAATGTACAAGAGCAAAGGGAGAGGGATTGAAAATTGAAACTGTTGGGGAAGGAATAAAGAAGTTTAATCATATTTTTCGTTGTTGAACTCGAATGTTTTCATTTCTCTCATTTTCTCTTTACTTCATTTTTTCAAGTTTATCCATTTTAATTACTTAAGATAATAATTTGCAAGATGTTCAGTTAAAAAAATATAGCAAGCATCTGTATATATAATTATGAAGTATATGCAAATAATACAAACAAGGTGTCCTAAGTTTTGTGTATATGGGCTTTTCACGTTTGTAATATGATCTGTTTAAATTTTCTTAGTTAGCTTTGCCAGATCCAATAACTAGGACACTGAATGTATCTTTAATATTAATGAAAAAACCCTTTTAAGATAAATTATTTCAATGTATATTGAAAAATAGTATTTTTACTGGTACTTATTTGTCCTTATTTTTTTCTCTTTTTACACTCGAGTTTTTCTTATTAATAAATTAAACAAATAATGTTAATATTTAATTAAAACATATATTCATAAATATTTAGACTTGCTACTTAATTAGGACATATAGTCCCCATACTCTAGAAGTATAAGAAAAAATGTAAATAAACTTTGACCTTTCTAAAAGTACAATTAATTAATTTCTATTTGTAACAGGATTTTAAATATCATGTGATAAAAGCTCATGATAAATCATAGGTTGAAATATTAATGGTATGTTATGAATATTAGGTCGTGTAGTTTGTTGTAATACATAACTTACATATACAGATAACTCATTTTATCATTGTAAATATTTATTTTATTATGGTTTATGATTTTTAGTAATGTAATCTCAATTAAACTAAAAAGCATATAATTTATATTTAATTTTATCATGCAATATACGAGAGAGATAATAGTTAGGCGATTGCTTCGTGTACCATCAAATTTCTCGTCTACCCCATCAAATTTCTAGAATTATTTATTGTATTCCAGAAGAATAAATTTCAAAAGTGAGGAAGAAAATAATAGAGTGCCTAAATACGAAATAAGGGTTTCTCCCTACACCTCCAAAGAGTTTTACTACACCTTCAAAAGAATTTAAATTTCCTATAATACCCCTCTGAATCCTTTGACTATTAAGCGGTAAAAGTTAAAAAAAATTCTTAACCGGCTTTCGAAACCCGGTAAAATTCTTAACCGGCTTTCGAAATCCGATAAAATCCTTAATCGGCTTTTGAAATCCGGTAAAATCTTTAACCGGCTTTCGAAATCCGGTGAATAGTGTCAAACGAATCTGAAATTGTGAACCAGCATTTGAAGTTCGGTTAAGTGATTTAATGAAATTCAAAATCCATTTTCTTTGTATACTGGCATTCGAAATTCGGTTATGAAATTGTCTAAATCAATTTTTTTTAAAAGCGACATTCGTAGTAATGTTGGTGATTTTAATTTTCTTATTTTTTTTATTTGATTTGTTTATAAAATTTAACTTCAATTGTTTTATAATTTATGTATTAATTATTTAATTTTAGATTATTTATATTTTATATAAGTACATTAAATAAAATTTTATTAATTTAATTTTTGTAGGTATTTGTCTTTATAATATCTAGATTAATCTTATTTAATTATTTTCAAATTATTTTTACTTATTTATTATTTGTTAGTGTTTTTATTTATTTATTTGATTTATTTATAAGATTTAATTTGAATTTGTTTATATTCATATATTAATTATTTAATTTTAAATTATTTACATTATATATAACTACATTAAATAAAATTATATATCGACAATGGAAGTTCGGTTCAATAAACTGCTTTTTATTTAAAGTTTACTGATATTTGAATTTCGATAGTCGTATTGATAATCACGAATTTTATTTTATACAAACCGGAAATGGAAATCCGATTTTTATTTTACTTTATTTATTTTTTTATATCTTTTTTATTTTTGAAATGCTTTGTATTTATTTTTAGAAAATGGATTTGGATATCCGTTTTATCTTGTTATGAGTTTCGATATTCGTAATGTTATAATAAATCTTTTCAATTTTTAAATTTTTAACTTTTTTATATTTTTTGTGATTCATTTTATATTTATTTAATTTATATATTTTTTTTACAAACTTTTAAAAATTAAGAATTTTGTGAAGTCTTTAATTTTTATTTTGAAATTGTTTTTAATACAAACCGGCTTCTAGTTGTAATGATAATCAGTGATTTTATTTTATACAATCCGAAAGTGGAAATCCGATTTTTATTTTGCTTTACTTATTTTTTTGATTTTGAAATTCTTTGTATTTATTTCAAATATTTAAAACTTACAAATAAACAAATAAAAAACTCATTCATCAAATAAATAAAACTTTAAAAAAAGTGTAGAAAATAATGAATAAAAAAAATTGCAAATAATAAAATTTATAAAACAATAAAGTAATAAAATGAATAAAAAAAATAACAAATTAAAACAAAAAATAATAAAAATAAATAAATAAATAACTCAAGTTCATAACTAAAAAAATAATAAATATTAATAAAATATATTACAACAAAACAACAACTTAGTAATATTAATCTATTGAAAATAAATCTTTTACTGGATTTCGAAAGCCGATAAGGATTTTACCGGATTTCGAAAGTCGGTTAAGGATTTTACCGGAAAATCTTTTTTTAACTTTTACCGCTTAATAGTCAAAGGGTTCATAGGGGTATTATAGAAAATTTAAATTGTTTTGGAAGTGCATTGGAAGTGCAGTAGAACTCTTTGAAGGTGCAAGAGAAACCCCCACGAAATAGTTATGAAGAAATTGGGCTGGTGCAAACCTAAGTGGAAGGAGGAATATCTTCCTCATGTAACCTATTTCTTCTCTCACCCCATAGAATCTGTAATTTCCAAACAATCATTCACTAAAATTATAATAAAAATCTAGGTTGCTATTTTTTTTTAATTTGTTCGGAATGAATGTTTATTTTCAGATTTGAAAATATTTTTCAAAATACTTAATTCAAAATATATTTTGAATTGATTAATCTAAAAGATATTTTTGAATTCAAAAATATTCTTCAAAACACTGATTCAAATTATAGAAAGCCATATTTCAGTTTAAGTGTTTTGAAAAACATTTCAAATCTGAAAACAAATTTCAAATTAAACAATTCAGAACATGATAAATTTATCAATTCCATCCGAAACATAATTTCCAATCCGGAATAATCATCTAAATTTATATTTTTCTGACATTTAACTCTAAATTAGAACTTCTCAATCCATATAAATGTTGATAACATTTTTTAATCCGTATTATTTTTTAAAATATTTCATGATTTACCACCCCAACTAACTTGAATTGCGTGGTTTGTTTTTTTTTTTTGACAGATTTGGTGCAGATTTACGTTTAAATTACAAAAATAGGTAGATTATGAAAGTTGGGGAAGTCGTGTTCAGCAAAAGCGACTTCATCAACTGAAATCGTTGATGCAGAGTGAAAAAGGTACAAAGTTGTATTTTTAATAACTGACTTCAGTTATTATTTTTTAAATGTAAATGAAAACAAACTGAGCTCGTGTAAGATAAGCCCGACTTTTAATTATTTTCTTAAAATTAAAAATCATTAATGGAAAACACAACTTTATTTAAAAATATAAAAAAAAGGAGTATCAATTTGAATTGAAATTAGAAATAGTGGATTAAAAGCACGAATTTAATTTAGAATGGAAGAGAAGAAGTAGTCCTTTATTGAAAGGACTTTCAATTTAGTTTTCGCTTGTGTTATTGTCATATTGCATCAACTTTTAAACTACTTCAGTCTAATTAACAATTGAAATGATCTACATAATTTTATATAATTCAAATATTAAACTTAATTTTAATATTTAATTTTTTTATAAAATAATTAGAGTTTAAAATTTTGTAACTGCTATGTGATGTAAGAATTTGTGTGCATTAGTGTGTGTCACAACCGAAATCGTGACGGGATGACGAACCAACAAAACAAAATTTTGTAAAAACAGAGTTTGGAGTCGCCACCATAGTTATTATAGGAAACTATAAAAAATCATAAAAAAGAGCAAGGTCTACGACAACAGAGATTGGAGGTACGGGAGTTAATTACGCGTAGGGAAGGTGTTAGCACCTACAACGCCCATCCTTAAGACGATACCTTTAATTAAAATACAAAATTCTGATTTTTTGCAGATCTTGCTTTTTTTTTATGATTTTCCATAGTTTCCTATAATAACTATGGTGGCGACTCCAAACTCTGTTTTTACAAATTTTATTTTTTTGGTCCGTCGTCCCTTCGCGATTTTGGTTGTGATAGATAGCGACTCCACTGAGGACTTTAGAGAGTTAGGGCATTTAATTAAATATATAAAATTGATGTGGTTGTTTAAATTTTGTTTTTGTTTTTTTATTATTGTTTTTTTTTTCTCTTTTCTTTTTCATTCTTTTTTTTCGTCTTATATTTATTTGTTTTATTTTATTTTATTTTATTTCTTATTATTTATTATTATTATGTATATTTTTTAATTTTGTATGTGTTTTTATTTTATTTTATTTATTGTTCATATTACTTTATTCTTATGCTTGAATTTTAAATCCTAGGATAGATGACTTTATTATATATATTTGTCTGTTTTTTTTTTCTCTGTTTGTTTGCAGGAAGGGGTTTGGGTATGCATTATCCTCCCTTCACACAGACACACTATGTGCATGACATGAGTGGGGCCCTATACCCGGGCCTGAGTAACTTTGGAAGTAGAGGGGATTGTGTAGCAGTGTCACAGTGGATGTACTTCCCAAGTGGTCATTGTGAGAACCCCAACTAGAGTTTGTTTGCTTCATTGGTACTCCCACCTCTTGTTGTTTACCAACTGTCATGGGAAATGCCATGAAGTGGGCCATAGCTCTAGTGACCTTGATATTTAGGTATTAGGAAACCATCCTGGTAAGCGCATGTATTTTACCTTAGATCCATTAGGCGTCAAACCTTTGTTAAGGCACAAAGGGAGATATACACTTTTTTTATTATTCCTTGGTTTTTTATTTTTATTTTATTTATTTATTTATTCTCTTTCCTTTTGATTTTTGAATTAGTAATAAAATCATGCATAACATATTATTGCATCCATGTATTTGTCATGTCATCATCATATTTATTTAATTTTAGGTCCGAAATTATAAAGTTGTGATTAAGTTTAAAAAGAAATGGCAAATTAACATGGAATTTGGAGTTGGGGGACAATTAGATTTTGATGCTTTGAAGAAAAAAAATTATCCTTTAGGGTTATAGAAGAGATGAAGAGCATGATATCTAGGGCTAGAAATTAGGATTTTCTTTCTTTTACATTTGATTTATGAGCTTTTTAGAGGGTGGGTTTGTGTGGACTCTTTTCCATGTCAATTTCTATTACTCACAACTTTATAATTTCTTAATAAAATAAACGATTTGCATTATGTTTTTCCTTCCTTTTCTTTTCTTATCTTTTTTTTGTTCAATAAAAATAATAGAGCAAAAATAATAAAAAAAATACGGCAAGGCCAGGGCACCCTTACCGGACGCGAGCAAATAGTAAAAACATCGAGGACTGGGAAACCGCACAAGAGACAATAAAAGCATATATCAATCAACTAAAGGACTAAGTAGGTCAAATCTTGGGGGCCTTGAAGTCCTTAAGGGTTTCAGGAGAAGCTTCATCAGTAAAGGGTGAGGAAAGCACTCACGACGCTATTATTTCTTTTCCAACGTACGGATTGCCATCGGGTTACACCACACCTGTTGGAGAATATTCAGAGGCTGAACATGCTTCCTTCTTATTCCCAATCAATACTTCAAGGAATGAAGCAACTACCTTTGCAGAACCACGAGTGACTGTAATACCCAAGCCTTTAAACACAACTGTTGGTGATGACTCTTTGGGCAAGATTACACCACACCCTACTATGCAAGCCATATCCGTTGATGTTGAGGGAACCAAAACTAAATTGGAAATTTTAGAAGAACGACTACGAGCTATTGAGGGAGGTGGAAGCTATGGGTTTGGCGATATTGTCGGTTTAAGCCTAGTTCGTGATGTCACAATACCTCACAAGTTTAAAGTTCCGGAGTTCGAAAAGTACAAGGGTACCACATGCCCTAGAAGCCATCTAACCATGTATTGTCGAAAGATGGCTGCTTATGCTTATGATGACAAATTGCTAATCCACTTCTTCCAAGATAGTTTGGTTGAGGTAGCATTGAGTTGGTATACACACTTGGAAGCATCTCACATTCATTCTTGGATGCATTTGGTAGATGCCTTTTTGAAACAGTACAAGTATAACATGGATATTGCGCCAGATCGGTTGCAATTACAAAACATGGCAAAAAAGGATGCTGAATCATTTAAGGAGTATGCACAACGATGGAGAGAGCTTGCTTCTCAAGTGAAACCTCCTCTTCATGATAAGGAAATTGTGGCAATGTTTGTGAACACGTTGCAACCACCATTCTATGAGCACATGGTGGGGAATGTATCCTCAAATTTCGCTGATATCATCATCATAGGTGAAAGGATAGAAATTGGGCTGAAAATGGAAAAATTGCATATAGCCCGCTTGCGGCTACAACTCCTAAAAAGTCCGATTTCAGTCTTGGGAAGAAGATGGAAGTAGAGGTACACGCAACATCAACAATACCTAGGTGGGAAATTCAGACTCCTGCTTACCAAGCACAATTTCCACAGCAGGGATCCTACCAATCACAACACGTCTCAAATAATACTTGGAAAACTAAGACTAACACAAATCCCAACTAGTCTTTAGGGCAAATCACTAGTCCTAGAAGGAATCAAGAAAAGAATTATATTCATTTTACTCCTATTCTTGTGACTTACACAGAGTTATTGCCAGATCAACTCTGTAATGCTTTGGTAACTATCTTTCCGATGAAGCCATTGGAGCCACCATACCCTAAGTATTTTGATGTAAACGCCACATGTGATTATCACGGAGGAGCCATTGGTCACTCTACTGAGAAATGTTTGTCTTTCAAACACAAAGTGTAAGCTTTAATCGACTCAAGGTGGTTAAAATTTCAAGAGAATAAATCCAACATTAAAGCCAAACCAACCTCTGGGCATGATAATGCTTCGGTAAATGCTATTGATCTCGAGGGACATAATTTGGTGAAGAATGTAAGCGAAATTAAAAGTCCACGAAGGTTTATTTTTGAGGCACTACTAAAAGTAGGATTGTTGGAAGGTGAATATAACTTAAGGGATGCATGCGGGTTCCATCCAGGTGCTGAACATTCCATCGAGTGCAACAAGTTCGAAAATTTTCTACAAAATTTGATCGATAAGAACTTCGTGCAAGTGTGTTGTGGGTACAAAGAGGACAAGAGGAGGCTGGTAGAAGAAAAGAAGGAGCTAGACTAGAGATGGCAAATAAACCCGTGCCCGTGGGTATCACCCGAACCCGTCCCCGTTTTGACGGGGAATCCCCGCTTTGACTGGGTATGGGTATGGGTATGGGTAATACCCGAAATTTTCAACTGGGGATGGGGATGGGGATGGAGATATATATATACCCGCCCAAATACCCGTCCCCGCTTAAATTACTAAACTATT
>Ga0214544_1007632_pt1 | contig 18805 bp, 4 predicted proteins | sample CNSS3metaG_FD_160074 | JGI IMG/M metagenome (GOLD analysis project Ga0214544, IMG submission 160074) | Root nodule microbial communities from cowpea collected in UCLA plant growth center, Los Angeles, California, USA - CNSS3 | ecosystem: Host-associated > Plants > Roots > Nodule | place: USA... | reverse complement strand
AAGTAGCAGGAGGTCCTGGTCTATGAAACCGATCCATCATAGAGGTGATGGGATTTACCTTGAGAGTGGTTGGGTGAATACCCCTTGTGCCTAAAACTCTGCAGAGTTTAGGAACCATCTCAGGTGCGTCACCAAGAGCTCCAATGCCACTTACATAATCCGGATATCGAGTCTAGAGTGGTGTGTGGTGTTATATTTGGAATCAGCTGGATGATTTTGATAGACTGTTTAATGAATCTTGTTTTTCTACATTAACATAAATTAAATTGCATGGTTACTCCTCATTCAAGTTAGCTTACCCTTCTAGTTTTTGTGGCGTGTTTGTGTTTGTCTTCTACTTTGCAATGATCGCCTCGATTGGATGGCGTGAGCAGATAATCGTGCAGGCGAGGATACACCCTCAAGGACGTGAGATGATTGCACTAGACGTACCAGTAGCATATGTGACCTTTTCTTTCTTTTGCTTAGCTGATCAGATGTTTTGTAATCTCTTAGTAATGTATGCGCGGTAGGCGTTGATCCATATATGTATGGTTCATTTTGGGGATGACTGTATTATGTTATACGGGCCTATGTCATTATCTACTTCTGAACTATTAAAATTTGAATGTTCTGTTTAATAGTTTTAAAAACTATCAAAAACGGGATGTTACAATTATTATTTATGTTATTTAGTTTTATATTTTATGACCGTCTTCTCTATTATATTCACCATTTAAATATTTTATAAGAGACTAGAGTTAACACTAGATAATTAAAAACATATAATTATTTCATATAATTCATTTACATACAAAGTAAATATAATAAAAAAATTATTCATACTAACTTATGATCCGTGGAAAATGAATTATAATAACTTTACTAAAATATATATTTTTTGTTTCCAAACTCATATTTCTCTAAATCCATACCAAATAAAATATTTAAATATCAGTTAAAAAAACTAAAAATAAATAAATATAAATACTAATTTACAGAAAAAAAGTCTTTCCAAATATTATTTAGATTATTTAAATAAATCAATATTGAAAAAGATTCAAGCATTAATGAGTAAAAAAATTGACATATTTCCATGCAAAAAATAGACAATACCACTTTGGTCTCTTTGTATTCTAAGTTTAACACGTGTGATGGTGTCTTTTTTAAAAGCTGGACATGTGTCACGTTGTAAAACTGGTTGCCTAACATTTCTTCTTTTCCGACAAAATGACAAACAACATTGTTTCTAAGACACGGTTGACGGTTAATAACCGCCCATAGATTTTTCTTATTATCATCAATCTTTTCATCTACAGTTAATTATATTTAATTTAATATTAGAAGCATCGAATACTGAGGATAAAACAGAAAAGACTGTTAGAAGCATTGCATTAATTTCCTTTTTCCCGTTTTCTTTCCGCGTAAACGCGTGGAGTCGTTTATCAACTTGTTCGTGGGTCCAACTCACCATTAACTAATTAATTAGGGTTCCTCTAGTGTAATAATTATCTTTAATTTTGAAAATTTTAATTTATCTTAAAATGAATTATATTTTCGTTTTATAATGTACTCTCAAACTTTTATAATTTGTTCTCGTATAAATTCATGTTTTTATCAAAAGAACCACCATAATTGTTTTATTAGTTATTTAAAATTTGAATATATTTTTTTAATGTCATTAAAAAGTCTTTACCCAGTGATTGGTCTTTACTCTCAAACTTTTTTAATTTGTCTTTGAGTGTAGTGTGAACATCAATTTTAAACAATTTTAAGTCTTTAAACTTCGTGTTGTCCCTGATTAAGGTAATATGTTCATCAATTGATTGGTAGTATTTATTAAAGGTATTTCAATTAGTTGAAGTTGAGCGGTTAAAGTAGTATTAAATGTGTAATAAATATACTAACAATAATATTTTTGACTTGTATTTATAGTTTTTTTTATAGGCTTTTGATTAACAGTGACTTAATTACAGTCTAATTTCCTTTAATCTCGTTTAGTGACATGTTTAGGCTAATGATGTGTCCAGTTGACTTTGATGATGACCGATTGATTTTCTCCCCAACCGTCTGGTCTATCACATCACCATTTGGTCGTACTGGTTGTACACATAATACTTAGAGACCCAAAGCGAACATAGTTTAAGTGTCAATTGTCTGTTAAAAATATTACTGTTGGCGGTGAGGGGATACCATGCTTCGTGAAACGTTGTGATGCCTCATGAGTTGTGTTGTCATAACTGAATCTGAAGCGTTGCTTCCCCTTAGCCATTGAGGGTGTTTGATCTGATGATCCTAATGATGCCACACCTCCTTCAAAATTTCTATAAATAGGAATGAGTGACTCTTGTCATTTTCATGTTTTCTTTTTTTACTACCTCTGTCAAACCGCTCAGTTGAAATTCTTTCTTCACAAGGAAATAATGTCTACTATTGATATTTCCAGCTCGAGAGACTCCTTTGGTCGGGAGGGCAAAGGATACGCGGATGATGCTTCTTCTTCATCTTTGTTGCTCAGGTCGTCCTTATGGAATCAAGGGTCAACCAAACAAAGTGTTCCCACTATCAACAACAACACCACACCAGTACATATTGTCAATAAAGGTTTAGTCAAGAATGTAGATAAAAGCAAGGGTAAGGAGGCGGCCATAGAGGAACACATTGGCAACACATCAGGGAGATCTGCATTCATACGACGGTCAAAGGAGATCAACTAGACCTTCAAGAGATCCAAAGGTATAATTGGGTCGCGCATGAGCTCCGCGACTATGCTACCCGATATTAGTGGGGCAACTTGATGTGACCCCACCAAGCCCAATTGCACCTTCAAGCCCAAGCCCAAGCCCAAGCCCATTAAAAGGCCCAATTACAAGATCAATGATGAAAAAGATTCAAAAGGGCCTCTCATTAGATGATCACAAAATCAATGGGCTTCTCACATTCTTTACATGGGCCAAAGAGATCACAAAGACTTGAAGAAGTGCATGTAAATCTAGTAGTGTAGATTTAAATTGGGCCATTGTTTGGGCTTTGCTTTCCAATAATACATAAGACATGAAAGGAACATAGGATGGGTTAAAATTGGGCTTGGCCCAATTCTCTTCATACATGGCCGAGATTATCAAGACAAGGAGGCTCCTTTGCTTCATGGTTTGACTAAGGTTGGTCATCACATCTAAAGGCTAAGAATCCTTCTTGTTCTTCAAGCCAAGATCCAAGGGGCATGATCTTGTCTCCTTCTCCTAGCTTGATCTAAGGGCCAAGATCAAGGCCCACTCCATCCAATGGCTCTCCTTTCTCATGTGTAAATGGCTTCATATAAAAGCTAAATTTTCACTCATTTGTAGACACTCTTGAAATTTTATGCAATGGATGCAACTTGAGTTGAGAGCACTCCTCTCTCTATTGCCTTTGAGAGTCACCACTTTCTAGAGATTTCCTCTCCCTACCTCTAGCCACCTTCCTTAGGCTAGCATAGATTAGGAAATCCTATCACCTCTTTCACCTTCAATTGCTTGCAAGTGCCTTCCAACTTGCCTCCATTCCTTCATCCATTTCCGCTGCACATAGAGCTCTTCATGCACCTTTGGAGCTCCACCACAACTTAACCAATCGTACCTATATCCTTAAGGATGATATCAGGGATGATGTTGTCTTCCTCCAAGTGTGTGCGGGCAATGAACTAGTGTGCCACAATAGAGGAGGGTCAAGGCTGGACTTCTTCTTTGTCTATCCTTATTTTTTCATCAATTTATTCGTCTGCGTGTCGTTCAAGGATTTTGAGGTTGGGATTTTGAAGGAGTTAAACGTCGCTTCTACTCAACTGTATTTGAACGTGTGCATACTACTGTGTCACATGTCACATGAGATACCTAACATGGACAACAAAAAAATTTGCAGAAGAATTTCTTTTAGTAAAATTTTTTTGGCAAAAAGATTTTTTTAAAATAAAATAAATTAGAAAACCACATGTTAACATGTAGCAAGCCGTTAACACGCTCATAGTATTTTTTTTTAAATATCTAATTAAGACATTTTTTTTTCAAAAATTAGGACACAATTGAAACAAAAATTTAAGTGGATACCAACTTGAAACTTTTCGATCCAAGATAGAGACTAAACGAGTAATTAAGTCTCATGACAGAAAATATTATAAATATTATAATGGGATGAAAAAAATTAATCACTTTTGAAGAGAAAAAGAGAGATTAACCGCATTTAGTGGATTTCGTGATTCTTCTTATGCTTTTTTTCGACTTAAATTTATTGAGATAATATACTTCATTTATAGTATTGTTTATTTTGTAGTCTTTTTTTGTTTTTAAAACGAGATCTCGAACACTTAATCTTGTTTATTACTACTATATCACACATATTTCTCTAAACTCTTACTCACTTAGCATTGAATTTTTTTTTCATATATGAATCTTTCCCTTCATTATTTATTAGATCTTGGAACTATTATATTCAAAATAGCAACCTATAATACTTTGAGAGTTCCATACTCATCTTAAAGACATCTTGACCAAGTCCAACAAAAAAACACTCAGAATATTTTATAAAAATGTTTTTATATACCTTCACTAAATTTTCCAACTTATTTTAAATTATAAACAAGTTGATATAATTCATATTATATACTTTTCTATTAAAACTACCTGACATATTTATCGGAACAAATCTATAAAAAACAATAATGTATGATCAACAAATTAGTTTAGGACCAAAATAACAATTTTTTTTAAATTATAAAATAAGTATTATGGTTTATCATTGGTATGACTTCTTTTAATTTAACTTCATTTCAATTTTTTGTAACATTTTAAATATGACCTCATATTTTTCAAGAAATAAGCCAATAATTCTTTTATAAAATCTTATAATAACAGTAATAAAATAATAACATTATTATTATAACATAAACAACAAATAACAAGTCACTAATCAATATAGTATATTTTACGAAAATAATAATAGTACAACTAAAAAATGTCAAGTAGGAGTTATTATTATTGGAAACTATTAACTCCTTACAAAAAAAGTGAGACGAAATTAAATAGATTAAAAATAGTAAGAAAAAAAAAGTAAGACGGTAATTTACTGTAATTTATAGTCTCCGATGAAGACCCCGTGAGAGAGTCCCAAATCGAATAGAAGGCACCTGATTATCTATTAATTTTTTATTGTACGCTACAAACAATGAAAAAGTAAATGCATACAGTTTTATACTTTTATGCCAACCAGGGATAGCGAATGGGCATGTCGGGAGGAGTTTCGCTATCTCATAATTATTTTTGTAGAAAAAATTTATTTTTATTTTTATATCAAAATTTAACGGGTATTAAACTTTTATTCCATCTCTATTCTTATCGGGTAACGGTATAATCTCGTACCTATTTTCTTACTATTTCAATATAAAATTTAATTATTTTATAAAATAATAAAAAAATTACGGTAAAGGAAACATGATATTATCAAATATTCAATATTAAGAGGATGATTGTTTCTTCGATATCAAACATTTAAAATAAATTATAATTGTTTACATTTTAGATTAGAATACCAAATAAAATTTCATGAGAACCAAAACATTTATTAAATTTGCAAACTGCAAACATTAATGAAACCTAGTTGATAAAATTTAAAAATATTTTTTTAAAAATTTAATGGAAAACAAATATTCAAATTAAAATATATTTTAAATGTTTGTTTACTTCAATTTTTTTAATTCTAATGAATCTTTTCTTTATACACTAATAAAAATGATAATATATCACTTAATCAAAATGATGTAAATAACAAATAATAAACATAATAATAAAATTTTGACATAGATATTGTATCTTTTGAACTTCAATATATGTTGGATGATGATAAAAAAATATTCATGGCAATTACATTAAATTTTGATATTGTAGTAAACAAAAGTTATTTATACAATTATACTGAAAAATTACAGTATGATTGATATAATGAGTTAGAAAATAAAAAATAATTAGATAAAATGTACTGAAATAGTATTTTATATGATGAAAATAAACATTAAATAAAAATATTAAAAAATTAATAAATGTGTGTCTTAGAAACAATTTGAGAAACTATTGAAAGAAATCGCACAAAAGAAAACAAATGTATAATTAAGGGTATGATAAGATGAAAAATACCTTAGACATCTTAGAACACTTTTCAAATATGAACATATATACTCAATGGTTGAGAAATAATTGTTTTAGCGAAACAAAAGAGTTATTCAAATGAAACAAAAATTAATAAAAATAAGTAATTTTTTTTATATTACCTAGTAAATGAAAGATTTATGCTATTAAACACTTAAATTGAGAGTATTAAACAAACTCATGTGAAAGGAAAATATATAATAAATAAAAATATTAAAAAATAATAGAAATATTCAAATGAGACATAAAATTTTAATTGACATACATCATTTTAACATAAGTACATAAATGTTATGATAAGATGAAAAATATATTGGAGATGCGAATGAGTTTCATAACAAACCAAATAATTAGAAGAAATAAAAAATTGAATATATATATATATATATATATATATATATATGTAGGGTTTACTTAATTAATTGTGAATATTTTAATAATTTAAATAATGACGGAGATATGACGGAGACGAGTATTATAGCGGGGATATGTACATCCTCATAACCATCCTCACACCCAATTAAAAAACTCGAGAATTCTCCATACCCATACCCATACTTAGTCAATGCGGGGATTCCCTGTCAAAACGCGGACGAGTTCGGGCAATACCCACGGGGGCGAGTTTATTTGTCATCTCTAATGCCAACTACAGTCCGAGGTGCATGACCTAAGTTTCTCCAATGTGAAAAAAACATGAAAAAATTAGACTTAATTAATGTTTTGGTCCCCTAATTTATTGGTTTGGTTCATTTTGGTCCCCTTATTATTTTTTGATTCAATTTGGTTCTCTAATTCTTTAAAAAGGTTCAATTTGGTTCTTACTGTTAAGTTGATGTTAACACCGTCTTTGTACATGTCACGTGTCATTTTGTAGAATTTTGATTTTTTTGAAATTAAAAAAAATAAATAAACTACCACGTGTCACAACCATAAAGTGACATGTGACAGTTTATTTTTAAAACAAAATTAAAAAAAATTAAAAATTTAAAAATTTAAAAAAAAAAATTGAAAATTTCATAAAATGACACGTGACATGTACGAAAACGGTGTTAACGTCAACTTAACGACATTGAAGAAATTGAACATTTTTAAAGAATTAGAAGAGCAAATTGAACTAAAAAATAATAAGGAGACCAAAATGAATCAAACCAACAAATCAGGGGATCAAAATAGTAATTAAGACAAAAAATTACCATCTCTCTACTTTTGAAATTGTGGTTTGAAAAGTGGAAACTAGATTGAAAACATAAACCACTTTGTTTAGCTTCTGAAGCACCTAAAGTCACATGTGCATTTCACTATCTTACAGGGAAAAATTTTACTGTCTAATATGCTCCAAAAGAATTGTTTCCAATAAAAAACTGTTGGGAATACTCCAAGTGTGAGTCAAAAGTTTCACATTGGATAGAAAAGATAAAGTTAAACACTATATAAGAATAAAGACTCATAACACTATTACCTTAAGGTTTTGGTGTAAAAGTGGTGTTAAATACCTTATATGTGTAAGAACAATATATAAGACCAATATCATATATATATATATATATATATATATATATATATATATATATATATAATATTTTTGTCCAATCTGCCCATTTTCATGCACTCAACGTCCTTAAATACTTGTTCCTTGAAATGCCCCCACTCTCCTACGTTGTACCACTTCCGTATGTGGGTCCATGGTACCTCTGGATGGCAATCATGGGGATTTTTGTCAGAGACACGTTCTATGACATGGAACTTTTTACCCACACATCGTCCATAATTCTAGGTGAAATTCGAGTATGACGTTTGATCATGGCACTTGCAAGAGACCTGTAGATCGCCCAACATGAGACATGTAGGTCGTTCTTCAAGAGACATACATGTACGCATTATAAGTACAAGCATAAGGACTTATGTTATTTGACCTCATTTCACTTACAATACCAATAACTTATTTAAACTGATCATTAGTGCAAAAGCCACTCACTAGAGTATTATAGGTTAATACACTAGGAGAAATTCCATTAACACTTATCTTTAAAAATAGATAACACGAGTCACCTACGCATCTATCTATGATTGAACAAATATCGAATAATCGTAATATAGTTACCATGTCAGGTAGGTTTTGTTGATATGCATTCAAGCGTCTTGAGAAATTGGATGGCAAATTTGAATTCTCCAATACTGCACAAGCCTTTGAGCAAATTTTTGTAAGTAACTTGATCCACACAGAACCTTTATGACACTACTAGTGCTTACTTCACCTTACCCATGACACATAATCCTCTTATAAGTGTATTGAACTTTATCGCACCTGGGTGAAAGACCAGTTTGAATATCATAGCCAAGGCAAAGAAAGCGCAATTCATTTGATCTAAGTGGGCAAAAAAGTTGATGAAAATGTTCACAGTGACACCATCAGGGCGAGATTCCTTAAGCTCCATCTCCTCAAAAAGTAAGATAAAACTTCTTACTTGTTAGAAATCCCAAAGTCACATTGATTTTGAATACGAGAGGACTAGTCTTCTGAGAGTAAGAGTGAGAGTGAAAGGAAAAGAAGGAATAAAGGTTTGGAAGACTTATTGTCATTGTTGCAACAAAGAAGCTTGACATGATAAGATGTTTTTTATTATTTAAATTCTAAGAGTTTTTACAATGCCACGTGGTACATCAGGCAAACCAAATTTATTTCATAAGTGTAAAGATCATATTGAATAATTAGGTCAATGAACCAATATGTACACAAGCCCAAGTATATTCTTCATTAACTTACATTTGAATAGATATGTAAAACATTATATACAGACAAATTATGAAAATTGGGAAGCCGGAGTTATAATCCCATAGTCGACAGTAGGATTGTTGGACAAATTGGAAAGTTGGGGCAAAATCTTATTGTTGCCAGTGGAATCAAATCCAGAGTGGAAAAAAATATTCTTACCGTGGACAATCAAGACAAACAAAACTAAATAACACTAACACAACACTAAGGATAATAGGTGAAGGTTGCATCCCTCTATATCTTTACACAATCACACTCAAAATTTTCACAATAAATAGTTGTGAATTAAAGTAATCACAACACGCACCAAACATAAAAGGTTTTTGATCCCTTACCACATAATCACAGAGCACCCCAACTAGGGAACCACGAACCAGGGAATCACAAACCAGCGAACCGTCAAACCCCCAACCAGCGAACCACGAACCAACAACCACCGAACCATGAACCATGAACCACAAACCAGCACACCTAACACTGCACTTGAGTACCTCAATCCAGCTGCTAAATCGCCTTGAACATCGTTGGGACTCAACTGGGTTCCATGTGAAAGGGGATTTTTCTAGGGCAGATTGAAAAACAAAGGGCAGATTGAAGGGGTTGTGTGCGACATTGAAATTGCAATAAAGAAGAAATGAGTTCACCTAATTTCTAGGGCGCAATGGTTGTGTGTGCGGGGTTGAAAATGGAGAGGGGAATGTCTGTGTCTGCCAGATTGAAATTGAAGAGGGACGTGCAGAGAGCGTAATGAGAAAGTTAAATGAAGGAGGGAAATGGACAACAAAGTGAGAATTTAATCTTGTTCAAAGCGAAGTGTCCGCTAGGGAACACAAAACAAATTAAAAATATAGAGTGGACTAGCCGACGTTAACTAGGAATACATTAGCGTCCTCCAACGCTCAAATTATTAATGTTCTTTTTGAATTTTACTTTTACAAAATATAAAATTATCGTCCTGAAATCGATGCTTACCTTAAATAATTAGCTTCGGTCAGTCCACACAAATGATTAATACTATATATTTACACATTATATTGAATTGGTGTCCCACTACCGACACTATTTATAAAATATATTGGCGTCCCCAGATAGTCGCAAACAAACTGATATGTTTTTATATAAGTTTCATCTAAAACTATGAAAGTAGTGTTGCATGGCCGACGCGATTATGGAAAGAAATAGTGTTGTCCAGTCCTCACAAAATAATTAATATAATTTTTAATTTTATAATATAGGGATAGCGTCTTTTGGCCGACACTAAAATTGATTCTAATAGCGTCTCTATATAAGCCGACACTAATCTTTGGCAGCTAATTCTTTGTATTCTTGTAGTGTGCGTACAGGATGAGATAGAACAATATTTATTTTTTAATATATATTTATTATACTTTTTAGTGTATTTTTTCCAACAAATCATTTTAATTTTAGAAATGAAATTGATATACCCGGACGAGATTTAACATTGACAACCTAGATTTTTCTTTTTAATTTGCTCTGCTCTTTATTATGTATTTTCATTTTTTTCTTATTACTTTTTATTATTTATTTTTATCTTTTCTTTTTCATATTTTTTGATTTTATTATATATATATATATATATATATATTATTGTTTTCTATTTTCTTTTCATCCCGTCTTGTGAATTTTTTTTAAACAAATTTTATTTGTTCGGACTAAATCGAATATTGACAAGCCCATTCATCCTTCATCGTACAATTGTAAGGGTAGAAATTGATATTGTAATCTTTATTGAAAAGATCTTGAAAAAAATCTTGTGCTTCCTTGACTTTTTCCTCTTTGAAAATTGGATGAAAATTGCAATTCTCCAAAAATACACAAGTCATTGAGCAGAGTTTTGTAAGTGACTTGATCCATGTGAAACCTTTGTGCCAACGCCAGTACTTACTTCATTCACCCATGGCACATAATCATCTTACAAGTGTATTGAACATTACCTAAGTGGACGTAAGAGTTGATGAGAATGTTAAAGTGACACCATCACAGAATTTTCTTGAATATTCCTTGTCTTCTTTACTCTTCAATATCATTTGTCTTTTATTCAGCATGAGAATTGCGAGTAATTGTTAATGCCACTTGGACTACAACACTAGATTTAGAAATAGAAAATAAATGGGTGAGTGTTCTAATCGTTTGTAGATAAATAAAACAATCATATGAATCTTTTTGATATTTGTTTTGTTCGAGTTATGGATAGATATATATTGTAAGGGTGTAAGGTCAAAGGTCAAAATTAGTTGAACTTGGAAATGATGTACATATGATATAATTTGGTTATTGATTTATTATTTAGAGAGTTAAAGTTTTAATGAATCTAAAGGTAACCCGCAGGAAATAGCAGGGGTTTTGAAAACCCCAGGCATTAGCAGGGGTTTTGAAAACCCTTGGCAGTAGCGGGGGTTCTGAAAACTCCTAATTGTAGCGGGAGTTTCAAAAACTCCCGACAATAGTGACAGTTTCGAAAACCCATAACAAGTTGCGTTTCTCCAGGGCATGCTAAAAAACCTCAGTAATTTGTTAGTCATGCTGGTTCTTCTAAGGGAATTACAAACTCTGGGTAAACCTATTACACTACAAGATAAACTGATATTACCAATGGTCAAAATCCGTCGGTAATGGTCAAAATTCGTCGCTAAATCAACATTACTGATGGATTATCAACGGTCAAAACCCGTCAGTAAAATGCTTGTCGGTAAAATTTTACCGACAGAAATCATGTTACGTCGGTAATTATCGACAAAAAAATTCAATGGTAAATCTGTTGATAAATCTGTCGGTAACTACCGACAAAAAAATCCATCGGTAAATCTGTTTGTAATTACTGACGGAAAATCCGTCAGTAATTATCGACCGAAAAATCTATCGGTAATTACCGATTGAAAATCCGTCAGTAAATTTGTTGCACTATTCATCTTCTTCCTCCTCCCTCTTTTAGTTTTTTTTTTCGTTCTTCTTCGTGGTCACCGTTGCTGTCGCTACTGCCATCGCCACCGTCGTTTTCTTCTTCTTCCTCTTCTTCTTTTCCTCCTTCTCGTTCTCCTTGTCCTTCTTCTTCTTCTCCTCCTTCTTCTCCTTCTCATTCTTCTCCTTCTTCTTCTTTTTGTTCTCCTTCTTCTCTTCTTCTTCTTATTCTTCTTATTCTTCTTTTTCTTCTCATTCTTTTTCTTTATGCTCCTTTTACTGACAGATAAATCTGTCAATAAATTCGTCGATAAAAAAAAAAATTAAATTATCGATGAATTTTACCGACGAATTTTGAGTTATGTAAGTATCGACGAATTTACTGACGAAAAAATCTGTCAATAATTCAAATTTGGACGGGAAATTTACTACTTTTTTTACTGACGAATTTGTCCGTCGATAAATTTGTCGATAAAAAAATTTGAATTACTGACGAATTTACTGACGGAAAAATCCGTCGGTAATTCAAATTTGGACGGAAAATTTCTCGCTTCTTTTACCGACGAAAATATCCATCGGTAAATTTGTCGGTAAAATAATTTGAATTACCGACGAATTTTCCTGTCGATAAATGAAATATGTGTTACCGATGAATTTTTCCGTCGATAATTAAAATTTCAGAATATGTCAGTAAAATCCGTGGATAATTCAAATTTACCGACAAAAATATATCCGTCGGTAATTTCAATTTTTGTTGTAGTGTTAGTGGGGGTTAAAACTCTTGGAAATGCCAAATATAACCCCACTAAACAATTATTTTTGTAGTGGCAATGACACTAAATTATAATATTATAGTAAATGAAATTTTTTTTATATATTTGTAGTGATAGAATTGCACTTATGATATTGAGTTAGAAAATAAAAATTATTTATGTAGAAAATATCAAAATAGTATTCTATGTGATTGAAATAAACAACACATAAAAGGAGTTAAATATATGTCATCATTAAATGACATCGTGCAAAAACAAACAAATGTGTAATTAAAAATATGATAAGATGAAAAACACTACAAAAATTTAAAAAGATTTTTCAGATATAAAACTAATTGAACTATTAGTGTTAAGAAATGGTGAAAATTGTTTCAGAAAAAAGATGAAGAAAAGTTTTTGAAATCAATAAAAAATGAGAGAACAAAGAAAATAATTTTTTTATTTTATCTCATGCTCGTTTCCCTAAAATAATTTATTTCTTATTTAGAATAGCATGCTAGGTTAGATTGGATTTATTATTCCCGTATTCAAAATTTTGATCGCACCATTTAATTTAAATCCGAATCTAATCAGGATGAGAAGTTTGGTTTGTAATTAGATATATTAAGTAAATTATTTTGCAAATTTATATCAATCTGATACAATTTATTTTGTAAATATTTTTTAAATTCTTTTGTGTGATCTATCCCTATGTAGGAGCATCTGACTACTTTGGTTTGATTTTAAGAAAATAAAACATGAACATATCTTTAATATTTAAGTAATATCAATAAAATAAATTTTAATTTTAAAAGATAATGATTTAATATATAAATTATAATACATTTATATGTCTTAATAAAAATGTTTATCTAATAATCTTATTTTATTTTCAATAAAATTATTTTAAAAAACAAGTGAGTCAATAAATCTATGGGCTAGGGCTGAAACCCAAAGAGATAGAGAAAAAAAGGCTATTATTTCCTGCATCCCCACAATTTCTTTGCACACCCCCTCAGACTATTAAAATGATGATATTGCCCTCCACAAAAGTGACTTCTGGATTAATTGTTCCGGAAACATTCCAGAACAAGCTTTTTAAATTTTCAAAATAACATTTCTAGATCAGAATTTCCTGAATGTGATATTTGGTATAGAATTTTAGTACCATATGAAATGTGTTCCGTAATTAGTTTTTAAGAACGGGATTTTCAAAAAACTTTCCAAAATTCATAAAATGCCTTTAGAAAATAAGGGTTTTCCGAAAAGAGCTTTTCAGAACATATGAAATATGTTCTAGAAAAAACTTTCCAAAACAAGAATTTTCCTGTATTTTCTGTATTCTGTGCAACGTTCTCCCTCTTTTCTTCTTCATCTGCAGCAGCGTTGTGACGGTGACAGGGGTGGAAGTAGTGATAATGGTGGTGTTGTGTGATGCAACAGTAAAAAGTGTTTGAGTCTTTTCCAAATAATGGAGGAGTGTAGTTAGTAATTGTGGGATTGCAGGAAGCAATAAATGAGAAAAATTGGTTCGGTCCAATTTAAGTTACAATGGTTTTTTCTTTGGGCTAGTTCATCAAATCAAGTCTATTTTAATTATTTTAGATGGAATTATATACTTCAATGTGTAATCAAAGAAATATCAAAATTATTAAATAACTTTTTTATTATTAGTACTCATTAAAAATATTTATAATTTTAAAATAATTATGAAACTAAATTGGATTAGAAAGAAAATATGTGACATTCATACGTGCATCCCAAATTTTCTTCCTTTTCTCCTTCTCTCTCTAAAAATTGTCTCTCCCTTTGCTCTAACTTTTTTCTTTCATACCTCATTTATTTCAAAATATGATCATATCTCTTATAATTGAGGATCTAAGCAACATTTTCATCTAATCAGATTTTCAAACAAAATAAGTTTCTATTTGCTCTATAGATTTTCTCTCTCATAATTTTCTTATCTTTTCAATCTTGATGGAGTCAGTTGGAAAAATTGATCATCTCAACTTGTTTTATCACATACTAAAATTATGTTATGTTTGGATAACTCGCTCTACATCCGTAAGTTATGAGAAACCTCATAGCCTAGATTTCATAATTTGGTTATGAGGATAGTATTTTCAAGTAAGGGAAGCTATTATGTTTTGATTAAACCTTAGGTTAGATCATCTAAATGTGGGGGTGACATGGACACCATACCTAGCAATTGTTAAAAATCTCTTGGTGTATCCCAGGTAGTTGATTATGATGATTTATCGATGAGATAGTTGGTTTGCTTGTTCTGTATGTGGTATCGATAATGAAATCAAATATAATATAGGAATGAAGTGATCACCATGTCTGATTTGATAAATGTAGTTTCTGATGATGAAATTTGGATACTTGATTTTTAATGAACTTTGAGCATAAGTTGATTATTTTTTTAAGTTTACTAGTCAATATTATTTGGACTTGTTTATAATGTTGAGTAAAGGTTTGTATAGTTGCATAGATGATGTTTGAGTAAATCAAGATTATGATTAATAAATTGAATGGCCTAGAAGTATCATTATTGAAATGTTATTGAAGTTACCTTTGAAGATTAGTTTGATTATGTTGTTGGGTTGATTTCTCTAATATTTTCGTTCAAGAGAAGGATTTTCAATCAAGTAAAATAAAAATAAAAACTCAAACCTCACTCATACCCTAATTTTACTCATGTGAAAGATTTTCCGCTAAAACAAAAATTGAGTTGAAAATAACATTATGTTTTGCCTTATTTTTGTTCAAACGAAGAACTTTTCACTCAAACAAAAATAACATTGCAACTCAACCTAATTTCTGCCTAGTTTTGGCTCAAACGAGCATATTTTTACTCAATCTAATAAAGAAAAATCTTTCTTTTGGTTTCCTTTAAGTCCTTGAATGTGATTTTTTCAATAAATGCAAATTGAATATTAATTTCTATATGTGATTGATTTGTGGTTTGATTTAAATGAGTCATATTGTAGTACAATGCTTAATATAAGATATGATGAAATTTGCATGTTATTCGAAATGAAGATGGGGGAGGAGTTCTTGCTCATTGTGATATGCGACTTGAGGTGTAATGAACTTAACCTAATTCTTAGTGATTACAATTTGGGATGATATGTAATTGTTATTTGATTTTGTATTAAGTATTGACACCTATGTTGCAATAGAGATCACCTATATTCATTGATTAAGTCATATATAACTAAGATATCAAGTGGAGAGAAGTTAAAGGAAGAGTTTGTACTCCGTGATATACAACTTGGATTGTAACGAATTTATCCTAATCTTTTCTCTTAAATTCACTTATAAATATAAGTCTTGGGTATTGGATCAAATGTTAGTGTCTAATATAACTTATCTAAAATGTGTTTTCTGGAAGGTGTTAGTTCATATTCCACTTGTTGAATATCCTTGATAAATAGATTTATGCGTGGTTTATGTGATTATTGTATGTTGAATTTTGAATGAAAGTGAATTATTGTGACTTGTTAATTAAAATGGATCTTTTATATATTTTTACTTAAGATAAAAAGAAATTGTTTTCAATAACTTACTCTTGCATGTGTTAAGTTAAGATAACGGATTAGGTTGATATCACTTACTCTATAATAAGTGTTAAATTAAGATAACTGATTAGGTTGATATCACTTACTCAATAACAAAAAAGGTATAAGAAGATTTGAGTTTATTAAAAAAACATAATTAAAATTATAAAATAGCGCAACAATTACCCACGCATTTTCCAAATCCAGAAAAAATTATAGAAATGAGTATTATAATTTTATGGACTACAATTTCTATAGATATCATTATTTTTAACTTTGTAACCAATCATTGTAAAAGTGTTGAGTTCACAATTCATCAATAATGCAATCCATATTTGAGAATGAGGGAATCATTTGACCCACTCATATCAATTTGAACTTCAAAATCATTTTATTAATTTTAAAATAAAACAAGTAATAACTATAATTGTCTTGACACACAAACACATATATATTTTGCTTTTTCTACTAAGTATTTAAAACCTAATTCACTATTTCTGAAAGACTAGCACCACCAAGGATTTGTATTGCTTTGCTGTACACTTATTCTTAAAAATATTACAAAAACTAAATTGAAGAGAAAGAAAAGACAATTTGTGATAAATTCAAAATTGTGGAGGATTGATGAATAGCTTATGATGCTTCATGTGTCAATGTTTTCTCTATTGTTCTCAGAAGGTGCCAAGTTTGTTGGTGGGCCTCTTAATGTGGGCCTTTGATTGGGCTTTTATTCTCTAGTCTTATAGCCTCAATGATGGAACAATATATAGGCCATCATTTCATTGTAAGTTATTACAATATATGTGAAACAATACACTCTTCTGAAAATATCTCTTACACTTAATTCTAGTAAATTTACAATAATTTTTTTTTGTGGTATTCATGTTTATAAGCTCTACGTATGGTATATATGTGTGGAAAACATGTGAGGATATAGTTTGTTCAGTTATTTATATATTTTTTTTATAAAAGAGATATTTTCTTAAGAGTATTTATCCTTTTATAGCATATGTGGCCCTTAAATTGTAGGCACCAAAAATGGTAAATTTTGAACCTCTCTATGTGGGTTAGTTGAAATTGAAGATGTTGATGTTCAGTGATGTTTGAATTCGACCATCACTTTCATTGCTGCAAAAGAATAATATCAAAGTGTGGATAACCTCTTCCTCCACCTCACATACCTCAATCTAAGGTATCAAAAATTAAAAATAAATAAAAAATAAAAATAAAATAAATAAAAAAACAGTGTTGAGAGAGGTCCTACGATAAAAAGGCATGAACCTTCTTCTTATGACATGTGTCACATAGCTATGGCAGGGTCCATGTTTCAAAAGACAAGTATAAAAAATGTATAAAAAGATATAATGAACAACTTTTAATTTTTACATGTATTTGAGAATGAAAAAGGAAAGGAAAAATATGTGGGTAAACAAACTAGGAAAAAAGTATACAATGAATGGAAAAATTGTTGCATAAAACCATCAAAATTATACGTTGAAAAACGCGTATTTAGTTTACTAAACTATTGAACCTTTTTATAAATGTGTTAAATATGTTTTTTATTTTTAAATTATTTTAAAAAATCTTGTTTTATCAAAAAATTAAATTGTATATCTATTTTGTCTTTATATTTTATTAAAGTTATATAAAACATTTTCTTTAGGAAACATCAACTAAAAATTATGTTATAATCTACTATAAAATTCCATTTATCATGTGAATTTTTTTTCATAAGTTTTCATTAAAAAAAACTATTGAGAAAATACAGGGACAAAATAAATGTAATTTAATTTAAAAATAAAATACATTTTTTAAAATAATTTGACAACGAAGTATATTTAACCCTCCAAATATTAATTTATAACTCATCAAACTGAAAATATAAACATAAACATAAGAGAGAGGGGGAAAGAAATATAAACATAAACATAACAGAGGTAAAATTTATGAGAATATAAATCTGGCAGAGCCGGTTAGATATTCTCTCATAAACTTTTATCTCAGAAGAGAGAGGGGGAAAGAAATATAAACATAAACATAACAGAGGTAAAATTTATGAGAATATAAATCTGGCAGAGCCGGTTAGATATTCTCTCATAAACTTTTATCTCAGAAGAGAGAGGGGGAAAGAAATATAAACATAAACATAACAGAGGTAAAATTTATGAGAATATAAATCTGGCAGAGCCGGTTAGATATTCTCTCATAAACTTTTATCTCAGCATTTAAAAATATAAACAGAAAGATAAAATTTCTGTACATAAAATGTTTTTAAGCCTTTAAATGATTATCGCATCTTTTAATAAATATTACTCAAGGCATCCGTAGATGCCTAGAAAGGAACTACTCCATATAAACTTACTTTGATTCCAGAGAGAGGGAGGTGAGATCTGAAAATCCTCGTTTATTTATGGTTGAATATACAGTAGCAGAAGGAGGAAAGTTGAGAGAGGGGAGAGAGAACTAGAGAGGGGAGAGAGAACTAGAGAGAAGGCAGAGGAAAGAGTAAGAGAGATTTTTAGAGAGAGGGAGGGGTTCTGAGTTTCTTGCCCAGCATAAGGGTCTTACAGACTCTTTTTATAGAAAAATTTTTGACTTGTAACTTGTTGAACCGGTTTTAAATGACCGGTTACTTGTAGTGTC
>Ga0214544_1007630_pt1 | contig 18808 bp, 6 predicted proteins | sample CNSS3metaG_FD_160074 | JGI IMG/M metagenome (GOLD analysis project Ga0214544, IMG submission 160074) | Root nodule microbial communities from cowpea collected in UCLA plant growth center, Los Angeles, California, USA - CNSS3 | ecosystem: Host-associated > Plants > Roots > Nodule | place: USA... | reverse complement strand
ACAATTTTGTAACAAGTTAAAATAAATATTTTAAAATTTTAAAACAAAATATAAAATAAACTTAATATTATTAAAATGTTTAATAAAAATATCATTATAAAATTTATATAAAAGTTAAATTTGATCTTAATTTGGAGATGATGAAATTGAAAATTAAAAAAAAAATGGACTGAAATATAATTAAAATAACTAATATATGGACCAAATTGATTTGACTTGACACGTGTCACCTTACTGACTTAACACGTGACACAATATTGATGTGACACGTGCCATGAATAATTTTCAAAAAAAAATTCAAAATTTAAAAAATTCAAAAAAAATGAGGAGCTAACACGTGGCATATCATTAACACCGTTAACACCATACTAACGAAATGGGCCTAATTGTTACACAAAAATATAGACCTAATTGAGATTAAAAAAAATCTTAGGACCTATTTGAGATTTTTCAACAAAAACATGGACCAAGGGAGTATTTTAACCTTAGATGTAATAATGATATAAAGTATATATCATTGATAAATTTTATTTTACTTGGTTAAGTTTATAAAATTAAATTAAATTTAAATTATGTTAAGTATTTAAAATTTATTCTATTTAAAATATATTGAATTCTTTTCAATTTTTTACTCGATGTCTTAAATATAAAAAAGATATGCTAAAAATTTTAAATCAACGAGAAATATAATCAATTTAAAATCTATGAAACAAGAAAAAATATTATTTTACTAAATTAATTTTATAAAATTAAGTTAAACTTGAATTTTATAATCTTAATAAAAATGAATATTTTTTCTTTTTAAAGTAGTTATATAGCAATTTATAATTATTATTAGATGGTGTTTTTCTTTCAGTAAAGTGATTTACTTTTAAAGTAGTGAAAAGGATAACAACTTTAGAAAGACGAAACTTTAATTTCAATTTCTTTAAAAGATATGAAACGTCATTCTTTTTTTCTCTTTATACTTTGGATTTCTTTCCGCGCCTTTGACTATTCATTCCTTTAAATGGTTTTGGCTTCCAACTCGAAACTTAGACCAGGAAAGATTGCTTTTAGGAATTAATGAATTGCGCTCCTTTAATAGTTGGGGTCCACTTATATTTATAGAGTATTACTACTTGTTCGTATGTTGTCTTGACTGCTATGTATACATGATCTTTTTATATAATTAGCTTATCTTCCTTTTAGTCTAAGATTATATATTGACGGTTGGGGCCGTTGTTGGCTATACCGATCACCGCCTACATATAGTATAATTATAATCTATTATTAAAATAATTTAATTTTTCCGTTATTACTTTAAAATAAGATATTAAGACTTCTTAAAAAATTATAAACTTATTTTATAAAAAAAAAATTGTATTATTAATTTGAAGTATTTATTAAAAATTGACTATTAATCTATGTCAGAAGAGATAGTGTACCATTTTTATAAAGTCTCTGCCACTAATTATATATATTTTTTATTAAAAAAGTTAAAGTTGAGATCATTAGTTTAGATATCTAAAGTTGAAATCAACAACACGGTGATACTAATCAAACATTTGGACGTTGTCGAATGGCTATTGTCCAATAAAATATTGAATAACTATGTTAATTAGGGAATATTAATTCTTATATATAATTTCAAATGTCTTAGTTAATGATAGAAGAAAATATTAAATTTTAAAGCTATTAAATATATTTTCTTTCATTCACCATTTTTCTTAAATTCTGAAAATATTGAAAGAAAGACATTGCTTACTTCACTAACAAAATGACTATTTGGGTCAATACGCTGCATTAGGTAGTCGCATAACTAAGGTTATGCCTTTTTTAATTTTAGGTTTTGTTAATGTTTAATACAATGCCTACTGTTATTGACTCTATATGATTATATTCTAATCCTTCTCTTGACTCTCATTTTTCCAATGTTCGCAAAAGTTAACCCATGATTATATATATTTGCTTACTAAAAAAACTTTCCACCAATTTTGACCATAAAATTATAATGTTGCAGAGTTTTAATATAAACAGTGTTATAGATAGGGATCTCAAAAAAATTCATATCCGCAGGTATTCGCGGACAAAATCCGCAACGAATAGGAAATGAATATTGAAAATGGATACTCGCGGGTAAAGGATACGGGTATTTTTTATACTCGCATGTTAACAAGGCGGGTACGGATATTATAGTATTTGTACACGTAGATACCCGTACCCGATATACTCTAATTTAAATTAAAAAAATTAAAAAAATGATTAAAATATTAACACATTGATTTTAAATGGGTTATTTTTTGTCAATTGGTTTTAAAAAATCTTCACTTATTTGTAAACTGTCATTCAATACTATTTAAATTATGCATTGTATTTTGATTTGAACAATTTGTTGTTAAATATTTAATTTTTCTTTCTGTAAATACCCACGGGTATCCGTGAATATCCGTAGATATTAAAACAATATGCGGGTACCCGCATAACGTATACCTACACAGATATAGATACGGGTACAACGGATAGGGTACAAGAGAGTTACTACTCGTATCATATCCGTCCCGTTGACATTCCTAATTATAGATATCATATCTTTTAATTTAACTATATACATAGACTATCTGTCAGTTTTATAAATCAATTTTCTAGAGTTAGTTTAACTCAAAATGTAAATTATAAAATAATATAAAAATATATTTATTTATTTGAAGAAAATACATATTTAATATTAACAGAAGGTTAACTCTAAATAACATTTCACACTAATTAATCAATAGTATCAAATTTATATCATATATGCAGGAAATTCTAAAACTATAAATATTATTTTATTAGTATTGACTTTTGAATATTCACTTTAAATAATGTCGGTTAAATTAATGTTAATTCGTTAATTATTTTTAAATTAATTCTTCGTTAAATTAATTTACTACTGACAAGTTAATGTTATTGTGCTTTAATTTTAAAATTGATTTAGTTTAGTATTTATTTTTAACATTAATTTAACTTGTATTATTAGTTACACTAAGTTTAAAAAAAATCATGTGAAATGACTTGATTAAAAGATTTTACTTTTTATACACAATATTGTTTTGGTTGAAAATTGTTTGAATGTTTAAAATTTATTGTTATTTTGGTTTTGGGTTAATAGATTTTTGTTTTATAATATTTTGAATTGAATAGTTTAGTTTATAATTTGAATTAATAATGTTAAAGTATATATTTCTTACATTATGGGAAACAAAGTCATGGCGTTGCAGGAAGAATTTTCTTGAGTTGAATATACATAAAAGTTTAACCCAAGCATACAATTATCAAACAAGGGTTTTTCTTCCTGCACCCCCAATTTTTCTTCCTAAACCCCCAATTTCTCTTTCTACACCCCAATTTTTTTGTAATTTCACTGCTACCCTTTTGGTTTGTAGTTACTTACACCTCCGATTTCTCTTCCTACAACCCATACTTTTTTTATAATTCCACTGCTACCCATTTGGTTTATAGTTACTGGCTTTTAGAAACCGGAGTTACCGACTTTCAAAAACCGGTGTTACCGGCTTTCAAAAATCGGTGTTACCGACTTTCAGAACCCAGTGTTACCGACTTTCAGAAACCAGAGTTACTGGCTTTCAGAAATCGATGTTATCGACTTTCAGAATCTGGTGTTGTCGATTTTAAAGATATGGGGAGTGGCGGAACTTGAATAAAAATATTAGGGGTGCCAAATTATTTTCTTTACTTACTTAAGCCATTTTCATATAGTGATTCATGTATGCACTTTTCAATTTCTAATATTTCTAAATCATTGAATTCATCCAACATAGGTATTCTAATTTATATTCCAATTCAAGTTTATCCAACTAATTCATTATGTGCAGTGGAATTTGTAATGCAACCCAAGATATATCCATAAATTTTACTATTTGCAGCATAAAACACAAAAACCTTTAAATTTCATAATTTAAGGTTGTACTAATTTGGGTAAAAATATAATTAAGGTTCATGCCAATTTGATAAAAAAAAATTCTAAAATCATAATTTGGGTTCATACTAATTTGGGTAAAACATAATTTGAAAGAAACATCATAAGAGAATCATAAATTTAAGATACATAAATCACAATAGAATACTAATGATTTATGAGAGATATTATGACAATGTATTATTCAATCTCTCTATTCTTCAATCTCGGTTCTCGATTTATCTCCCTACTTTTCTTTTTTACTTTAATACTTTCTTGATGACTTGTTGAGAAATAATTTTATTATGACCAGAGATAGAACCCTAATCGCTTTTATCAATCAACATCCATCAAATTGATTTTTATTTTTAAACAATAAAGATATACAACTAAAAAATATATAAATAAAATTATTAGAAATTTTCTTAAACTTAATATAAATAATATAATTATATAAATATAATTTAAAAATATATAAAAAATTTTAAAAATGGGGGAGCCATGGCTCCCCTATGTCATAATGAAGGACAATTGGTGGATGCGAGTGTACCGGTTTGCGAAATTTTTTTTGGACTATTTTAATTTTTTTGTTCATGGTTAGGGACCCTGAGCCCTTGTTGACAAGCCACAAGTTGTTGAAGAAGTGAAATATGAGTACCAAGAAGGACTTGAATATCCTCGAGATGCGTTTCGCTATCCCATACTCATATCTAATATTTATCTTTTTAGATTATAGTATTTCGTTATGGTTGTAGTATGTCATGAAGATTATTTTATTAAACTATAAGATCCAACGTTACTGGCTTTCAGAAGCCGGTGTTACCGACTTTCAGAAACCGGGGTACCGAATTTCATTATTGGGAGTGTTGACTACGGAGATATTTAGTTTGTAACTTTTTTTTATTTTTTTAAGGATATAATGGTCTTTACAGTCAAACTTGGAGGTGTAGGAAGAAATATTGGGAATGCAGGAAGAAAAACCCATCAAACAAACAAAAACTACAATGGGCTAAGCCCATAGGACTAAGCCATACGCAAGCTGATTAACTTTTAGACCCTATTCTTTCTTCCTACACCCCCCACAAATATTAAAATCCTTACTTTGTCCTTGTTATGGGAAGGCGTGACCGAAAAGCTTGGCAGAAGTTGTAGTTGGTTGGGAAACAAACAAGAAGACCATTAGAAGACATTCTGTGCCCACTTCTAAATTACACAATTGAAAAGTCATTATATTTTTTTGCAAAAAATGACTATGAATGTATAATTTGGAATAGAATTCTAGAATTACTTCAGCAATATATAATCCGAGAGTTTTTTTTTTTAAATGATTTTGAAATTGTGCAATTTATAGTAGACTTTCAAATTGTATTATCTGAAAGTAATTTTCACGGTGAAAGTAATTTTTGGATCGTACAGTTTAAAAATTTATTTTAAATTACATAATTTACAACAAAATGTCTTTTTAAAAAATATGACTTTTGGATTATGTAATACAAAATAAACTTTCATATTTGAAAATCACTTATGAATTGCACAATCTTAAATATACTCTTTCAAAAAAAGAAAGTATTTCCATATTGTATAATTTGGAAGTTATTCTCATATTTTACAATCTAACAAATTTTCAAATCAAGTAATTCAAAGTATGTGCATAACTGAGAGAAGTGAAAACACAAGTATAAATCTCGTACCTTGACACAATTGGTGATGCAACAATGCAATGATGGTGACAAAGATGACAGTGGCAACGAGTACCGAACAAGAGAGAACAACAAAAATATGGAGATTGGATGGAAGAAATACAATGCAATATGCATGATCAATTTTGTTTTTTACACGCTTTCATGAGCAAACCGTGGAGGTGCAAAGAGAAATCTCCATAACTAAGAAGCAATGATGGTGGACAACTGGACCCAAAACCTTTAAGAAAAATAGTTTATTTTTATCTAAGAAATGTTAAGAACCCCTAAATGTTTTACCATTTTGATAAAAGTTATGTGTTGATTTCCTTGAAATTGATTCAATGTGATCTTCTTTTGGTATTGCCAATGTGTAAGTTACAGTTTAGGAAATAATGTTAAAAGAAGCCAAATTTACTGGGGATTGGTGCCTGGGTAAAAAAGTTTTGGACTTTTTCATGAAAAAAAAATACTGAACCAAGAATAAAAACCTAAAATATAAAGTGGACTCAAGATGGCCCAATTTTATGTTGAAGAAGGGTAATTTCTTTCTGAACCCTCATTAATTTTTGTAAATCTAAAACATAATTTTTTTTATATTTTAAATTTTATATTTTAAAATGTAAAATAAAAAATATTGCATAATTAAATATATTACATATCATATCGAAATACAATTTTTGGATTCGAACTATTCATTTCAAAATACAAAATATCATGTTTTGGATTGTATGTCCTGGAATATAAAATAAAAAAAAGATTCTAAATTATATATTTTAGAATATAAAATTAATACTAAAACTTACCAAAATGAAAAAAGAAATATATGAAGTTGCATGAAGAAGCTCCATAAAAAAACAAGGGTCTTTTTTCCTGCACCTCCAAAATTTCTTCTATACCTCCAAACATTTTTTTTAAATCCCAAAAATATCTTTTGTCCATTTAAATAAAGTCACGGACATCACACTCCCAAAATATATAACCGGAAGTCGACTTCCGGAAGTCAAAATATATTATCAGAAGTCGATTTTCGGAAGTCAAAATATATTACCGTTTCCGGAAGTAAAAATATATTACCAGAAGTCAACTTTCGAAAGTCAAAATATATTTTATTTTATTTTATTTTTTCGTTTATATTTTTTTAATTTAAAGTGTTGTTTTTAAATTTTATTTTTAGTTTATTTTTTTAATACATTATATAAAAAATTATATATATATATATATATATATATATATATAAAATTTTTCTTTTTTTATATATTTAAAATACTTAAGAAATAAATTAAATTAAAAATAATTAAAATTTATATTAAAAAAATATTAATCCTATTTTAACTATTTTTAATTTTATTTAAAGTTTATGTTTTCTAAATTTTAAATGTTTTTTTAGTTTATTATTTTTTAGTTTATTTGTTTTTTATGTTTTCATATTTCTTAAGATATATTTAAAAAATAAAATAAAATATTAATATCTATATATATAATATTATTTTTATTTAATATACTGAAAAAATAAATAGAAATATAAAAATAAATAAAACTAAAATACTATTAAATTAAAAAAAATAACTAAAAATGAATCTTTTTTATTTAATTTTGACTTCCGGAAGTCAACATATATCTTGACTTCCGGTAATATATCTTGACTTTCGGAAGTCGACTTTCAATAATATATTTTAACTTTCAAAAATCGACTTTCAATAATATATTTTGACTTCTGAAAGTCGACTTTTGGTAATATATTTTGACTTCTGAAAGTCGACTTCTGATAATATATTTTGACTTCCGGAAGTTGAGTTCCGGTTATATATTTTGACTTCCGAAAGTTGAATTCCGATTATATATTTTGACTTCCGAAAGTCGATTTCCAGTAATATTTTTGACTTCTGGAAGTCGACTTCCAGTTATATATTTTGACTTCCAGAAGTCAATTTCCGGTTATATATTTTGACTTTTAAAAGTCGAGTTCCGATTGTATATTTTGACTTCCAAAAGTCGACTTCCGATTATATATTTTAACTTCCAGAAGTATTTTTCATCGGAAGTCAACATTCGAAAGAAATTTTGGGAGTGTGATGTGCTTGACTTCACTTAAATTGTCAAAGGGTATTTTTTATTTAAACTTTGTTTGAAGGTGTAGAAGAAATTTTGGAGGTGCAGGACGAAAGACCCAAGACAAGAAAACAGAAAACAAATAAAAATGGACCTGAATCAGCCCAATATTGCTTAATTGAGCACAAAAATGAAAACTGATAAAATTGGATGATAACAGTTTTTCTTTAATAAAAGTTAACAAATACTGAACATGTTTTTTAGTAATTATCATTGAATTATTATTTTTCTCTTACTTCATTAACCTGACAGCTTATAAAATTAAATTCAATGAAATAACTATGCGATGTGCCAATAATAGCGGAACCTTCACTATTGTTGATATTCTTTTGGTTTCATGGAGAAATAAATAAATAATGTGTACTCAATAAAGAAAAATAATTTCACTTTATTATTACAAGAGAATATTGATAAAGTTACTTTTTTTTTTTCTGACAAAGGACCATTGCTATGAACTAATCTAGTGATTTCTAGAGTGATATAATTTGCATTAGTTGGAGAGGGTCTAGCAGTTAATAATCATGAAATCTATTAAGAGTAACTTTTGAGACATTAAAAATTTATATGGCAATTTAAGAACAATATGAAATGTCCCCTCCCTTCGAATGTTGTTGTGATACAATAATTTTAATTATTCGGATGGTATCCATTTTGATAGGAATGTGTTAAGTTGGTACTTGTGAGAAAAAAAATGTCAATTGCGTCTCTACTGTTGAAAAAATGTCTCAATTAGGTTTCTTTCAGAAAAACATAATTAACACCATTAACGGCACGCACGTGTCACTCTCTAATTTTTTTTTTATTGTTATCACGTGTCAAGTCCCTGTTGTACCATATGGTAATGTTAGTGCCATGTGACAGGATAATACCACGTGTGACAAATGTCATTGTACTGATTTCAATTTAGTACCCATATATATATATATATATATATATATGATTGTTTCAATTTAGTTTCACTGTTGTGTCTTTAGTTAAATTTTATCTTATTTTTTTAATAATTGAAGTATATTTATTAATTCATTTTTTATTAGATTAAAATTAATTAAGTATAAATATTTTTATAAAATTAATTATTTATATTTATATTAAAATTTAGTATTCATGGAATACATGAATTAATAATATAGAGTAATATGCTAAAATGTTATTTTTAATAAAAAATATTAATACATCTCATAAATAATACATCTAATAACATAAAAGAAATATTATACTTTGCATATTTGGATTTGAATTTGGAATAACTTAAACTGTACTTTTATCTCATAAATAATACATCTAATAACTTTACATTATTTAAAAAACATTGAATAATAATTTAATTATACATATTTTTTTTTCAATTTTTTAAATTAGTTTTTAAAGATAAAATCGTGATAAATATCAAAATTATAAAGAGAATAATAACTCAATAATAATTAATCCTCAAAATATTACAATATTATGTTAACTTATTAAACTTTTTCATTCACAATTAATCATTCAAATTTGAATTGAAATTGGTAAATCACTTTTGTAGCCTCTAGTCAAGCGGATCCTATGTTGACGTGTACATATCAGCAACATCTCTATCATGTTAATAAAAGCAAACTAAAAGCAATATTTTGCAAAATTCGGAAATTAAAAAAATTATTTTTCAAAAATTTATGGTGGAAAAAATCCCTCAAAATATCTTATGCGTATCAAACTTGGAACTTTTAAAATTTAAATTAAGTAACCAGAGGCATTAATTTTGAAAAAAAAAAAAAAAAAAAAAAAATATCTTGCAATCATATTTCACTTTTTTGTCTGGTTACAATTATGCTTATAACACAAGACATGACAAAAAGAAGTTAATTTGGTGGGTCCAAAACCCCCCAAACCCAGTCCTCGAAGGGTGAAAATATCATATTATTGAAGGACACCTACCCCAACAAACGCATATTTGTGGGACACTAAAACGAAAAGGGAATGGCAGTTACTTTATAACCGAATCTACTAACAAACTTTACCGTGAATCACAGAAACCCACAGCACAAAAAGCATGAACTTGTTTTTTCGAATTAACTGTTTAGAATTTTTTTTTTCTCAAATGGACGTGTTTGGACATTATTTTTCTAAGTGGCACTGTTAATTGTTTGGGGATTTAACTTTAAGTTTTACTTCGATTTGAAATGAGAAAGTGAAATAAGAAAAAAAATTATAAATTTATTATTTTAAGATTTTTTTTTATATTAAAGCAGTATGTGAAATGGATTTAGGTAATATTTAAGTAATTTCTTTTAAATGAGTCTTTCTTTCACAAATATTCATGAGTATTCGTCAACACACCATCATAATAACAAATATATAAGTAAAGATCATAACTAAAAATATTATGTTAATCTCTTTTTATATAAATTAGACTAATATTAAATTCATAAAAATCTTTCTAGATTTTTGAAAAACTTAATTATATATAGTGAGAAAAATACAACATAAACCATATAATATAAGGTCAAAATTTGAGTTTCTAAAAATGGAATTTTAATCTACAACAATACTCGAATCTTCCCCCTCTTCCAGTATGGTGCAACAAAAAATAAAACAAAAAAACGCATATCAGAGTTCAGAATTGGACTCTCCAAAAGTCAAATTCCAACCATGAAGAATAAAATGTGTTAGTTGATAAATTAAATAAAGGGCCAGAGGTATTTTTTTTTTTTTGAAAGAGTGCCATTTGTGCGAAAAAAAATCCAAAAGAAAAACACATGTTAAGAAAAGTGAAAAATTGGATTCAATCAAACGTAACATAATGAACATCGATCAACCAACACATGTTGCCTCAAATATGGTACCCTGAAGTTGATCTTGATCTTGTTGGTATTGAAAAAAGGGTACATTCATAAAGCAATGTCAAAAACTTTAAAGCCAAGTTTACATAATTATACCAACATCCATAAAACTTTTCTATATAATTTTTTTCAGTTTCTTGAGGAAATAAAAAATATTGATCGGTGTGAGCACGCCTTGAAGGTTCAATAGGTTATACATGTGGCATTAATTGTCTCCTAGATGATGATTAATCAAATTGTGTTTATTTATAGCATTCAAACGTCCTATGTGAAATCGTGTTAAAAAAATGGTTTGAAACAATTAGGGTGGTCCAATTGAAGTTTGATTCTATTGTTTGTGGTTCTAAATTTAATAACAAAATGCCAATGGGTACAGTTTCCTCATCTCGTGACTAAGGGATTTATTATTATTGATTATTGAAGTAAATGATTTGATAGAGTATGCCAAAGGCTTATAATGGAACCATTCGTTTTAAAATAAAATTATGAACTAGACATAGAGTACAACAACCTCACTCTTACCCTTTACACCAAGAAATTAATTATTATTATTATTATTATTATTATTATAACATTTAATCCATAGATTTGCTAACATATAATCCTATGTCTATTTATATAAATGATGTAAAAGGGTTAGATAATTTTATTTTTTAAATAATAATCAAAGATTCACTTTCAATTTTACATAAAAGAATGTGTCAGAAAATGACAATTCTTTAAACAAATCTAAATATATTCTAATATTAGTATGATATTTTAATCAAATTCAAGTCTATTTTCAACCTTGTTGGTTCTTTATGTAAAATGTTCCTTCTTTTTCACTTTGATTTGTATTGAAAATTGTGCATAACTATCTAAAGTTTTTGTCTCATTGAATAGCTTTCTTAGATAGTAGGCATAACCTGCATGTCTTTTTGACTTTTCTCCCATGTGACTAAAAAGTATTGAAAGAAAAATGAATGAGAAATTGACCTAACATTGTTTAGCCTTTAAGTAAGGAAAACAAATGTCCAAAACAATGCAACCTAGGCAACCAAATGAAAAAGAAAAAAAAAATACTAAACAAAATTCTGAAAATCAACTTAAAATTGCAAGATTTAGAAGTTTTCTTTTCCCACATTATATAATATCCATAAAAAGAAAAGCTCATTAAATATCATTGTTGAAAAATATTGGTGGAATTTTTGAATTTCTTAATTGATACTCCAAACCTACTTATCATTTTCTTCAAAAGAAAAAAAAAGTATGGAAAAAGAGAGAGTGAGAAACCCTAACAAAAAAAGCAGGGCATGGTGGTCCAGTGATGGTGTTTGAAGCCAAAAAGGAAACTGAAATTTGGATATGGTTCTCAAAAGGGTGCAATGTGTGATTTCCCTGTGAATTTGAAAAGGTGAATGAGAATCAAAGAATCTATAAAAGGGGTGGTAAAGGTATTTCAGAAAATACAAGGAAGGTTCTGAATTATGTGATGGGGGATTGAGAATAAGACACTTCCAAAAACATAATTGTGAAGGATGCACAGTGATCATCCACCGTGAATTTAATGTGTGACAGATGAACGGTTGATATGTTTTTTCAGTGTCTGATTGATGGCCTCAGTTCACGTGTATCTCTCTGTTAGCTTTCACCATTGCAGTGTGCTTTCTGGAACAACCATGGGGTCACACTAGCTAGATGTGACAAAAGTGGCTCCACTAGGGGATAAAATAAACCACATCCTTTTGCTATTAATTCTTTCTTTGAATTAATCCATTACAACGTTTAAATGACAAGAATGGTGACATGAAATGTTAAATTATTATAACTTAGTTCATTTATCGAAAAATCTCAATTATTTTTTTTTAATTTTAATTTAGTATTTTTAAAAATTTAATCTAATCATGTTCATTTCGTTACTACCTGGTTAAAGAAGTGTCATTTGTTATTTTGTATTTTTTTTTAACATTTTTTAAAAAGGTAAGAATTTAATCATGTGTCAAGCGAATTTTGTAACGTCCCATTTAATTAATACGCGTAATTAAAAGAAACGCCACACATAAATAGTATAACAACGCAGTCCTGGGGTTCTTAACACCATCCCTACGAAACTAGGCATACCACGATGCCAACAGAAACAGGATAACGGTTTGACTAAAAGTATATAAATCTAAAACCAACAATACATGGGCCATAGCCCTAAAGAAAAGCCCAAAAGAAACTAAAGTCCAATCCACACGGACTATGCAGCGGAATTACCACCTCCCAGTTGTCCACGGGTGTTCCTCGCATCTGCTCACACCAACAAGTTGATGATCATCGCAAAAGAGAGTACCACACAGCAGAACACACAACAACAAAAGTAGGGTAAGCTAGAGCACAAGAGATTTCATCCATCAAATCAGATATAATTGCACAATCCATTCACTCAAATCAACCAAGCATGTTATGACTGTTCAAGCAATACACTACGACACAACTCGACTCATCCGGATACGTATAATTTGGTCAGATTCAGCGGACGCTTGCACTTGTGGTGGATACCTCTGCTCACCCCCGAGCTGCTCACCCCTGAGCTATGTGTTACAAGTGTTTCAATGAATCAATTTCCCTCACCACAAGGTTAGCCCTTAATGAATTTCAGGCCTCCTGCTACTCTCACCACAGGAGTCAGTCCGCTCTAAGTGAGACTAACTGACCCCTTAGAGTGTCAGGATGCAATCCTTACCTTGAATCCTTACCTATATACAGATGGGGCACCACCATGGGCACCCACTAACAGGGGCCATGGAATTACGTCCCGACCACTGAAGCGCAACCCTAAAAGTCTCACCTAGAGACCCCAAGGAATTATGCATTGACACAAACCAAAATATGATCACACAGTCAAAAAGTATTCATCATGCAAGGATATAACCAGTATGTCAACCTTTAAAGCCAATCTTTTCACGTTCCAGATCCAACTCATTCCAACTCATCACAATCCATCCATGCACATGGGGCCCAACTCATCTCATTATCATGCCACTTTAATAATACCCATCTCATTTAGTTCACATGCCAATTTTTCATACCAAACCCATCATCTACAATTCATGATTCATGCCAAGCATACATAATATTCCATTATATACATGTTTCTCATCATAACATTCATACTCAAACCAATATCAATAATCCAGGAATAAACAAGCACCCAAACAACGTACTACCTCGCCCAGCCCCTCGCTCAGGCTGAAGGGTCTCGCTCAGGCGAGACGAGCTCGCTCAGGCGAGCCCCCTTCGCCTAGGCGAGGGCTCGAAAGAGCATCCAGAAACCAACGCGGGATCTCGCTTAGGCGAGACCCCTCTCGCCTGGGCAAGATGTTCGCTCGCTCAAAAATTTGAACGGGTCGCCTGGGCGACCTTTCGCGCAAACTGGTTTGGGCGAATCCTTGTTTGTCTCGCCTAGGCGAGACTGGCTCGCTTGGGCGAGATTAATAGGTCTCACCACTGTTTCACCTGCAGCAGCTATGTTTTTCAAACCAATCAATCATGCAAGGTATTCTCACGCATCAAAACAAAGGATTAATCCATACAATCAACAACCAACTCAAGAACAGGCCAAAACAACTCAGAACTGGAAACCCTAACTTCCCGTACCTGGAAAAAGGGCTAATAGAACTTCGACACGGGACCTCGAAGCACAACAGCTCGAGTGACGGACTTGAAGAACTGGCAGAACAACGAAACAGTGGAAAAAACGAGATTAGTTCGAACTCTAAACGGTGAAATACGAAGAACAACTTTAGGAAGTAAATACAGTAGGTTTAGAATCACTTACGTGGAGTAGAAATCACTACTTGAGCTTTTTGGGCAGACTGGTTCGAGGCGGGAAACAAACCCTAGCAGAGCTCTAGTGGTACAGTGGAGAGGAAGACGATTGCGAATCTGAGAATGAAAGAAAGTGTGAGCGTTAGGGCAGCCTGGGTTCAACTTTTACCTTTGGGCCAACTCTTAGGCCCATCAAATTTGGGGCAACCCTTTATGTAAGGCAGAAAAAAAAGAACAGGGCCTTACAAATTTGTGTTATGTGACAATGATAATATGATGGTGGCAGTAATAAAATCATGTATTAATTATATCAAATGTTATTATTTTAATTTCAATTTAATTTCAGTATTTTTATTTTGTTTTAATTTAGTCTTAGTTGTTTTTAAAATTGAACAATTTTTTTTTTAAATTAAAATTTAATTTAATTTTTATGTAAACATACACAAATATTTTTATTAAAATTTATGTATTTATATTTTTTTTTACAATATTAAGTTTATTTAAATTTATATGTTACATTGAACTTAGTTTAAAAATAACAATTTTATTGTAAAATTATAAAATCATTTTAAACAATTTTATAATAATTAAAACAAATAATTTTAAACTAAGTTCAATGTAATGTAACATCCCGGTCGGATATTACTAATTTAAATAAAATAAAGCAAAATAATATTAAATGTCATTATTATTCAAAGTTCTTTCCTAAAACGCCGAAAAATTAAAACCTTACTAAAATGTCTCAAAATTCAAAATAAATGATTATAAAATAGTCAAATATAGTCTATAAAACCTCCCAAGCTAACCCTTATTTGGCTCTAAGTGTCACCAGCTCCACCTGAAACAACGTCTGCTCTCGTGTAATAAATTACACGATCATCGCCAAACACACACAGGAAGGGTGAGCTCATGTAACAATATAAACGTATAATTTAATACATAGAAGTTCACCCCAAATTACTTTAGTTCAGCCAATGCTTAACCAAGAAACCTTATTGTCCTAAGGTTTCCAACCCACAATTTCATGACCATGGACTCAGGATACATATGCTTCCACAAACTTGCTCGCTTGTGGTCCTACCTCTACGAACCTCCCCACTCGTAGTCCAACTCTACGGACCTCCTGCCTTAGTCCAACACACGTGATCCAACAGCTACGAACCTCCCCGCTCACAACAGCCCTCAAGTGTGAGCATGGAACATACGAACCTCCCCTCTCATATCCTGACATGAGAGCATCATAATACGAACCCCCCCCGCTCATATTATCACATGTTCACCACCAGCCATGAACCTACTCGCTCATGACACAGTCGAACACCTCCTGGTCCAAGTCCATATCGCAACACATTAAAACGAAATTAAGAAAAACACACTGCCCTATACAAGATACACACTCAAGTTGTTCTTTAGGGATTCCAATGCTTCCACGAACCTGCCCGCCCGTGGTCCAACTCTACGAACCTCCCCGCTCGTAGTCTAACTCTACGGACCTCCCCGCCCATAGTCCAACATGCGTGATCCATCCAGCTACGAACCTCCCCGCTCGCAGCAACTCTCAAGTGTGAGCACGAAACATACGAACTTCCTCGCTCGTATCCTCACACGAGAGTATTATTAATATGAACCTTCCCGCTCATATTAACCACGCGTTCCATCACCAATCACGAACCTAGCTGCTCGTGATACGATCAAGCATATCTTAAACCAGGACCAACACAACAAGCCATGCAAAACATATCAAAAACACACCCTACCACCACACCATTGCCTAGCGCAACCTAAGCGCCGCCAGTCGAAATGATAGTGTAGACCGCTTGACAGTTTCATAACACTGTCGGGCGCTACGACACACAAGGTTTCCTTATTTCTTACTATCGCCTGGCAGTTCACTCTGCACCGCCAGGCGATATACTAGTAATGTGACACTATTGGTTTTAGGTACTCTAATTAAGTTCCTAGCATCCAACAATTCAATTCTCGAACATCTAGGAACCAAAATACGCATTCATATACTTCATATACTCAAAATTATAACATCACAGCTCATATGCCTCATTCAATTATAAGCACACATCTATCCCTTTCTAAATTCATATAAAACCATCAAAACAAAAGTGTTATACCCAACACACAATCATGGACAACCAAACAATAACAAACTAGGAAGAGCACATAACCATTGTCCCAAAATATCGCATGGACAATAAAATAGTAATAATGATAATAATAAAAATAATAACAACAATAACAATAATGATAATAATAATAATAAAATGAAACAATAAAAATAAAATTAATGAAAATAATAATAAAATAAAATGAAACAATAATAATAAAATAATAATACTAATAAAATAAAATAATAATAATAATAATAATAAAATAACACTAATAATAATAATAATAATAATTAAATAAAGCACTAATAATGAAACAATAATGATAATAAAATCATAAATAAAATAAAACAATGATAAAATAATAATGATAATAAAATAATAAAATAATAATCATAATAAAATAAAATAATAAGAATAAGAATAATAATAATAATAGTAATAATAAAAATAAAAATAATAATGAAATAATAATAATAATAGTAAAATAAAATAATAATAATAATAAAATACTAAGAACAATAAAAAAATAATTATAATAATTATAATATAAATAACAATAATAATTATAATAATAATAATAATAAAATAAGATAAAAAAAATAATAAATAATAATAATAATGATAAATAATAATAATAATAATAATATTAAAGTAAAATAAAATTAATAATAATAAGAATAATAATTATAATGATAATAATAATAGTAAAATAAATTAATAATAATAATATTAAGGATAGTAATAATAGTAATAATAATAATAATGATAATAATAATAATAGAAATAATAATAATGATAAGAATAATAATAATAACCATAATAATAGTCAAATAAAATAAAATAATAATAATAGTAAATAATAGTAATAAATAATAATAATAATAATAACAATAATAATAATAATAGAGTTGTCAAAACGGGTAACCCGGCCCGACCCACCACGGGTTGATGATTTAGTGAGCCAACCCAATCCAGCTCACTTTTTAGCGAGCCAAAAAAATTTGAACCCGGTCCGACCCACCATGGATTGATGGGGTTAAATGGGTTGGCTCACGAGTTCGCTTAATTAAGAAAAATATTATTTTTTATTTTTTTCAGTCAAAACTAAATTATAATTCTAATTAAAATTTAAATAAACTTTAACACAATCCAAATACAAACCAAAATAAAAAATATAAATTATTTATGTGTTGGATAAAAAAACAACCTAACATGACCTAAATGTAAAGTCCAACTTAATAAAAAAAATAAAAACATTTGTGTGACCCTTTTATCTGCGGGTTGGTGAGTCAACCCGGCTCACCACGGGTTCAACCCGGATGAGCCAGGTTCTAAATGAGTCGGGTCAAAAATCAACCTGTATTGAAATTTGTAAAAAAAATTCAACCCAACCCGGCCCGAACCCGTGGTGAGCCGGGTTGGCTCGCGGGTTTCAGCCCATTTTGACAATTCTAAATAATAAATGTGTTGTGTTTAGTATAAGAACTCTAAACACGCACCCTAGAAGTCAAATGCAACTAAAGCTAATTAATTAAATACCAACCTAAATTAATAAAATTACCTCTACAATCGCCATTTATAAACCACTTTCTATAACTATTCCCTTCCCCTCTTATATAATATATTAAAAACTACTAATTATACCACATCATAATTTCTATAAGAAAACACTATAAAAGAAAATTACTAATTATTCTAAAACCTTAACTGCAGCATACCAAAAGTTTAGTCACTACCAAAGCTTAATACCCAAAAGCTACAAAGCTTAATACCCAAAAGCTACAAATCATATATAATATCAAATACAAAAAAAAAGAAGGCAACACCACGTCTAACCTTCTTTAAATATATATGTATATTTATATTAAAACAAACTATTTAGTGTAATCGATACTCTACACTAAAGCCAATAATTTGTTTCCCTTTTTTTTTAATATTATATAAATTACTATATGTTGTATGTTGTGAAATATTTTTCTAAAATATTATAACCTACCATAGATATAAAATTCTAACACCACATTTTTCTACTTTTCATATAACGAAACAAGTGACGACACTAGATTGTCGAACCACACTACTATAATTAAAAAAAAACACAAACCCTACTTTTCCTATGCATCATCCGCCCTAATTAAAGAAAACCCTAATGCATCCATGCTATAATCAATTTCGTATCACTGAATTTCATCAATCACATGTTTAACATTCAACCGACAATTAGATCATACAAAATCACCATTACAATCGGAATATATATATATATATATATATATATATATATAAATATATATATATATATATATATATATATATATATATATATATATATATATATGTAAAAATAAA
>Ga0214544_1007629_pt1 | contig 18810 bp, 8 predicted proteins | sample CNSS3metaG_FD_160074 | JGI IMG/M metagenome (GOLD analysis project Ga0214544, IMG submission 160074) | Root nodule microbial communities from cowpea collected in UCLA plant growth center, Los Angeles, California, USA - CNSS3 | ecosystem: Host-associated > Plants > Roots > Nodule | place: USA... | reverse complement strand
ACTGTATGTATTTACTATCTTTATTTAGAGGACCATTTTTTAATATATAGTTTGTCCAGTTTTTAATTTCATTTGTGGACATGCACTTTAGGATGGGGAACTACATACTTCAATTGCACCAGCTAATAAAATTTTGAATGCTCAAAGTGGTTCCACAACCAACATGGTTAGTATTCTTTTCGTAACTACTTGTTATGGTATTTTATGGAAATAATTAATTACCCTTATACCATGCCCAGGTTTATGATGTCCAGTGCACAGGCTTTCTATCACTTTTAACATCAATAGAAAGTAATCAACAACTTATTGGTACATAACAGATCATTAGGTATGCCACAGTACAAACATGTTTAATTTTGCCTTATATTTATGATACCTTGATATGGTAATTTTTTTTTTCAGGAACTAGTATTATCAAAAACGAAATTTTTTGGATGAATTGAGATGATCAACATGGCATTACCAAACACCTTTTGTTATTAGAGTTTGTGTTTGTGAATGACATGTTTATTTATTCACACAGTCAAAGTATTTGTACTAATTATTGTTTACTACGTTAAGTAGTAGTCATTAATATTATCCCCAGCTTTTGTTCACAAAATTCGCATTATCATGCTGTTCTGCAGTTAATTTAATTAATATACGACAAAATTAGGGATACCAACGTACTTATCATCAGTTACCTGGTAAAACAAAAATATAAAGTGGGTATACACTTATATGGAAGTTGGTCATCACTTATATGGAACTTGGTCATCACAGAACAAACAGCAGACAACTTTAATATATAACATAAGTGATTGTAAAAAACATAGTTTACAAAATTGATTCTAGTCATTGTCACCCTTAACACTGTATAAAGGAGTGCAACTTTAATATATAAAGGACATCTACTTCTTTAAAGATGGTTTAAATATTTCAAGTACAGCCTCCCTATGCTTATTTTCTGGGTGAAGAATCCAGTCACAAATGTACTGCTGCCTGAATTGTTGTAGATCCTCCTGCCACCAAAGAACAACTACTTAATTACATATTCATATCAAAATAACTTTATGCAAGTTAAATGTAAACAGTTCCAAGGATATTATACTCACATCAGTGTAAGCTGGCATGCTTTTCCCATCAAATCTTTTTATGCCGTCCCATATCTCAAGATACTTCAACACCATAATACCACAATCATGCCTGCAAGTGGTTAACAAAACAATTATTGAAAACTTCCTAATTACGTAACCAAGTTGTATGAATAGGCTACTCAATTAAAGTTGTGCTTACAAATTAGGCTGTTCAGGAACGTCTTCAATATGGACTTCAAATGTTGGCTTCAATTTATTTTTCTCATTTATGAATAGCCAAAAGAGATGTTCCACATTTTGTACCTATAACAGATATTAATCGAACATAAATAATGTGAACACAATGAACATCAGTAATTGAAATTTTATAATGTCACTCATGGACCTACCACGTGACTATCAATCTGTTTTCGCCTTCGACATTTGTGTGCAAGTGAATCTAAGACAAAGAACTCTTTCGTTTTACAATTAAAAGCATAACACCAACAATGTTCAGCATAAATGACTGGGGCAAACAACTAAATACAAGTAACATTAATAAACACATTTGATTTTGTAACAAAATATAAAAGCATTTAACAAGTTAAGATACTCACAAAATCTGCTGTTAATATATCCTGCACTGAAACCAAATCACGTGTCAGGTAATGCCTGTTGTCATCTAGACACCACACACGTCTATTCACCTTTCGTTTGTTACAATCAAGGATAACTGCATTCTGAATCACAACAAATGTCAATACTTATACACTCATTAAAGCATAAATAGTAAAGGAACAAAAAAAAACTTACTGTATAGAAAGGATTGAATATAACCCTGCTAATCTTCCCGGTCAGCATTTTCTGTTTATACATGAACTCGTAGGCTGCAAACATTATAGACTGAACTCAAAAATAATAATTATATCAGTACATGGTTGTAGTAACAATAGAAATAGTCATAAACTTAAGTTTCATACTTTACCATGTTATCAATCCAACCACGTGGACGAAAACATTGACATTCATCGCTCCTCAATATCTCACCATTCAAATCAACATAAATAGTTCTGAAAAGTAAAAAGAAACAACTCAAAGTGTTAACTATTAGTGTGTGTTGACGTTGAATACATTATTAATAAAAATAGCATACCTGGGACAACCAACAGCAGTCACATCCTTATACAATTTAGCCTTATCTATAAATAGTGTATTACTTTGACCTTCAGTGTTAGGCTTAATAGCTTTGTCGTCTCCATTATGGTTGGCTTTTGGTTTGTCATTGAGGTCATCTTCCTCACACTGATGAGGTTGCGGACTCTCTTTCCGGTGTGAAGGACAAGCCTGGCCTTCATCAGACTTCCATTGCTCAGAAGGACATCTATCTTCTTCATTAACATCATTTCCTTTTCATGCACAGGAGTCAGGTTCAGGAGCATCAAAAAATTCATCACGCATCTTCTTTATCTGTTCTTTCATGTCAAGAATCATCCGTTCATGTTTTTCAAATTTTTCTTCCAAATCCACTTGCTGTTTGGAATGAGAAACACCCTGAATGCCATCATTATTCACATTATATTGCTCATCAATGTGAACGACATTTTGCACAATTGGGTTGTTCCTCTCCTCTGCAGTTAGGGCCCAACCAAACACAATCTACAAATAAAATAAATGTGTTTGGAACACATTTCGTAATAAAACCAAACATATACAAATACAACTCAAATAAAACCTTATTCTTTTCAAAAGCAGACTCAATATTAGGTGTCCTAATCTTCACGGAAGGTCACCGCAGAAATCTTGGGAATTGAACCTCCCCCTCTACATCTTGTAAGCCAAGACGACGAGCAGCCCAAACCTATAAAAATGTTAGACAAATCAATAAATTATAAAAAATGCATAAGGAAAATAAAGGTTGCTAAAACAATAATTACCTGAACAACTACAACAGATCCGGCTAAGTTAAGGCTACGAGTATTTATCTTTTCTCGTACAACCTTACATCCACGATTGAGTGCAGAGATCAAAAAACTATGCACTGACTCTGCCCAATTATATTCGCTTAAGTTGTCAACGTTGTCTAACACTTTGAAAGGCATATTGGTCACTGTCCTAGATGTCCTAGGAAAATAAAATACAGTAAAACAAAGTAACAGATACAACCTACACGCATTCTCTACATCATCATCACTAACCACTAGGTTCTTAATCTTGTTAATTATGTCTCGCAAGGTGATTGGTTTCTTCTCAAAAAGTGAACCTACTACCCCACTTACATCAACATCAAATTCAACACATTTACCAACCATACTAAGACCTAAGCATATACAAACATCATAAACCGATAACCCCACCAAATGCTGACCTACACGAATATATTCCCCTTGTGGAACCCATCTACGCAACACTTCCCTCAACAAAGGACAATTTATTTCCAATGCGTTGTCCACCTCCAAACACCATCTAAATGGTGTTGCCTGAATCCGTTTACGGTGGGTGGCTTTTAGTACATTGTTTACTTCAACAATGTACTTGCTTTCGCACCTATGCACAATTCGCACCTATAGCACCATGAACAAAATATTATTTATTAGAAATAATAAAAAAAGTTAAATAACTTAAAGATTCTAATTATACCTGATCAACATTTTCCACCACCTTCTTCTTCTTTCCCTTATTGCCTGCTTCTGGAATACATTTGCGTTCACGTTTGCTAGACATCTTACTTAAAATTCCTAAATAAAACCAAATATAACTGAAAATTTATCACATGGACCAAAGTAAATAACATCATAAACAATTATTGACTGCCATAACAAAACAGATAAAAAACTCGATTAATACTGATTGCAAAAAATGTATCACAGGTCATCACTTGGGTGCACAAAAGTCATCACCAACAAATTACAAGTCTTTAACACCACTTATTACAAATCACATATTATCAACAAAATTTTGTCACCCCAAACACACGAATTAACTGCTACAAAATCAGTTCAAAAAAATTGAGTAAAACCACATTGTTGCAACAAATGCTGCACAGGTCATCATTTACTTGCACACAGGTCATCACGCACAAAAATGCTGCTTATAAGAAAGTCAAATCAATGTTCAAGAGGGTCCAACGCAGCAAATGATCCAATGGGGCCTTTAAAATTATCCTATCAATCTTCAAAAGACTATCAATCTTCAAAAGACTATATTTCTTTATTCAGCTCAAAATCCTAGTTTCCCAAACTATGCAATTATAGCCATTATTGGAAAATCAATTGTTCATATTGTGACAGAATATATTTACATCAATAACAATTATAAAGTTAAAACCAAAAATGTCTTTTTTTTTCTATAAATGGTTATAAGTTCACCTTCTCTCTGTATCATGCACTTTTTCCATTACAGAAGACAAATCCTAAGAATTTACGAACTTAATATCTAATAATAAAAGGTAATTAAAAAGGTAATATTGTAAATTTAAAAACAAAATTTGAATTTGAATATGAATTTTGTAGAAAAGGTAATTAAAAAGATGATGAGTAATTACCTTTTTAATAAACATGAATCATTACTGATATAATATAATGAATATAAAACAAGAAAATGCTGAAAATTTTAATTCAATGACATTTATAAAATGAAGAATATTTTACAAGTTATATATGACAATTTTCACACTTTGTTCAATAGCCCATTACCGATGCAAAACTTCAGAGGAAATCAATATATACACAAAGGACTATATATCTTATCTTATCTTATCAATGCTTTCAGACAACTACCTTCTAAATTGGTTTCCATCAAGTTTTTGTCCAATTACCTCAAACAGGTAAATATATTTTATATGATGTCTGTTCTAAAATATACATTTATGCAAACTTGTATCTAAACTGCTATCACAAAGCTGACTTTGAATGCAGCTGTAGCCAAGTATTAATTCAGTCATGTGAGGGAAATGGTTACATAAATTGATGCTGGGGAAGAATGTGTTTTTAGATTTTGAGTGTCACATCTTACAACTGAAGATGAACATTAAGACATGGTTTGTAGTTGTTTCACAGGGTGTAAAGCTTCAAATAAATATGCATTTCAAAATGGCTGATAAACAACAGATCCACAGTTTTTAAATGAAGTTACCAAGTCAGACTTTTATTTTTCTATTTAATTCTTCTTGCTCTTGGGAAGGATACAAACTCTGATTTTTTTGTTTTTTAGAAAAATATATTCTATAATGAGTTTTATATTATGAGTTTATATACGCAGATCAAATAATTTTGTTCTGTTCGGAAACCTTACTGGTACATTTATCTTAATCTTTTCAAGCAAACTTGCATATACACACACAAATTAGTAGTCAATGTGCCTGCATGGAAAATACAATGTCCAACCATACATTTATCTTAATCCTTAATGTTTCAAACTTTACCAAATTCATTTGAACTTTCAAAAATTTGTAAAACCAGCGACACACAGGGACATAGGGAAACTTCTAACTTCTATGCTACACACAACACATATATTGATATTCGATAACAACCAAACATTCAAAAATCACACACACAGTTTGATCCCAGAGAAAACGAAAAAGTTCAAATCAAACAAAGACGCCATATCAGACAGATATTCCAGATTCTAATACTCCTCATCTCCGTCACCATCTTCTCCATCGCCACATCCATCAACTTATCATCTAAAAATTATATTCATGCACTTGAACAACCCCTAAGACAACAAATACAAAAAAAATCAGCATACCTACAATCTGCTACAAAGCCGGTCCTTCGTAAAATTGCGGCCTTTCAAAACAGTGGTTGAATAATGGAGGAGATGCTTCGTCAGAACTCCCTTTCACTCCAAAAACCCCTGGCGTTGACGGTGACAATAGAACCTACATCTGCGACCACAAAAGGGGGTCAAATGAGAACAGATACCAGTGAGTGCGGGGGAGAAAGGAAACAATGTTGAAATCTAAGACCAAAAAACCATTCGCCATCTACACTGAACACCTTGCCGGCGGGAACAAAAACGGCGACTATGCGGAGAGAAGAGGGTCTTCCACTGAGTGCGCGGGAGAAACACCAAAGAGAAACCCTAACCCTTTCAAGGTTTAGCCGCCACAGAGATTCCGCATACCCACACTGTGCTATCTTATGCTATCTTCCTTCGCCAGACGAACCACTCCAAAATCCGTTCGCGTTGCCGGTGACAACACAACCTACAACTGCCACCACAAAAGGGAAAGTGAGAACTCATACCAGTGAGCGCGGGGAGAACGAAAGAATGTTCACAATTTTTACCAATAAACCCTTCGCCATCTACAATGCACACCCTGTCGGTGAGAAGAGAGTTGTCGTGCGACGACTGTGTGGAGACTGTGCGGAGACTGAGTGCGCGGGAGAAGGAGGAAATGTTCAAACCATTCTCTCAAAATTGCTTCTGACCCGAATATTCACGCCCAAGCCCACTCTCCAAAAACTGCTTATGACCCGTAAATTCGTTTTTGCTCCCACTCTCCACACGAAACCCTAATTTCCTACCCTTTCAATTAAGACGCGCCCAAACCCACTATCCAACTGACCCGATTATACACGCCCAACCCCACTATCCGCTACAAGCCACGTCTCAAGTAAAATGGTTCACAAAAAATTATTTTTAATTTAAAAAATTAAATCCACCTGTGCATGCCATATCATGGAGTCACTTATGGAGTCAAAATAAGGGGTCAGCATATCATTTTCCATATAACTAATACGTATCACTGAATATAAAAAAGAATTATATTTATGACTATGATAATTATAACACTTATACCGGATAAATAAATTCTTTATTTAAATATAACAATAATTATATTATTCAATCCACCAATAATCAATAACAATTCATTTTAAATATTGAAATGCTTATGTTAACAAATTTTACTACAATTTCGTTTTTTATTTATTTTATACGAGATTCATAATAATTGAAAATAATTTTAAAAGATTAAAACATTTTATTTTACGATCAATAATTATATAATTTATTTATGAAAATTTTTCATCAATTGACCAATTAATTTCATTAATTGCTTTTGATTTTCTAACTATGAATTAGTTATTTTTAATTGCATATGTTTTGTTAATATTGGCTTAAGTTTGTATTTCTATGCATTTGTTAATAAATTTTAACATAAACATCGTCTTTGCATTTTTTTTTTACGTGATTCATGACGTAGAATATTCCTACATTTTATTTTAATTTAATATATAACTCAAAAATTTAATTATAAATTTTAATTATATAACAATTTTATTTTATTACACCTAACTAATAGTATATTTATTATTATTATTATTATTATTATTATTATTATTATTATTATTATTATTATTATTATTATTATTATTATTATTATTGTGTATTGAAAGATCTACCGAATAATAATAACTAAAGAATAATAACCCAACCCTAACCACACAATAATAACAAATTAAAAGTATTCTAAAAAACTTAAATATCTTAACCACTCAACTTTCATCCATTCATCCATTAATGTCATCTTTTGCATCAATAACAAGTAAATCAATAAAATACTGTAAATGACTACTAAGATCGACGTGATCATTAATTTTAAGAAATCGATATTAAAAAATACTATTGATTTATAGTTAAATAATAATTATTATAAAAAATAACAAAATTCAAAATTTAACTTTCTTATCAATGTAATTCTAAAATTAAATATTATATTTATAATCAAATATAATTATAATACTTAATTAGATAATATAAATTTATTATTTTTTAAATATAATAATTATTTATTATTTTTCTTAACACATAATTAAAAAAATAACAAAAGTACATGTATACATTGTATGTTATTAACCATATAATATGAAGTAAATTAATCTAATTATTGATATTTTACCTTTTACTAAAAAAAATCCATTAATAATTTTTATAAATAATTTAAAGAATAAATCAATAGCTTAACTATATGTAAATTTAAAGAATAAATAATTTAAAGAATAGTTTATTCTTTAAATTATTCTTTATAAATAATTTAAAGAATAATCAATAATATAAAGTAAATTAATGCAATTATAAATATTTGACTGTTTACTAACGAAAAATAAAAAAATTCATTAATAATTTTTAGAAATAATTAAGGAACAGATGAGTAACATAAGTCAAAATAGACATTAACTGTATGGTATTAATTATAATAAAAGATAAATAAAATATTAGTGTGTATGTATGGACATAAATCATTGTTAGCTTTAGTTTTAGTTATTTTGAAGCGATTTTCTAAAATATTTTTGGAAAGTTATAAGTATATACCAAACTTTTGCTTTTCTTTCCTTATCTTCTTAATGAAATGAAGTTGAATGTTTATTACAAATATACCTATATATCAATCTATATATACATCAATGTATTTAGAGTTTTTATTACATATTCATATCAACCTCGTGTGGATTGGAAGAAATATTGTTCCAAAGTTGAATTACAATGAAGATCATATTCTCAGTTCTGTTAGTTCTGCTTCTTTCCATTGGGATTGGTAAGCTTTGATTTTCATATATGTTAATGTTATAGTCCATAAAAAGATTGTTGTGTTTTAAACAAGGTATTCTGTTTTGTTGCAGAAAATGAAGGGCCAGTGAAAGTGGCAGAGGGAAAACTGTGTGATGTGCAATTGTATGACTACTGTGACGAAGACTGTTACCGTGATTGCCCAAAGAGGTATGGAGCAAGAGCAATTGGAATGTGTAATTATCACCGTCTAGTCTGCATATGTCGTAGACAATGTTAAGCATTGTTTAGCATATTCCTACTCATCAATGTAAGATACGAGTCTACGGAATCAAAGTGTCGGTCTAATATATCTCATATTAAATAAAAGTAAGATTTGAGTGTTCGAAATCAAAGTGTAAGTCTAATATATCTCATATTAAATAAATGTAAGAAAGTTAAATATTACATAACAATATATATATATTCACAGACACTACTGCATTAAAGGCTTTTTACTCCAGTTATTTTCCTCATTTTGCCTCGTGTAACATTCCTAAGGAATATTAATTTGATAATAACATAAGCAATCAAATAAAAGTAAATAATTACGATAATATGAATCATTCCTCGATTATAAACACATGTTCCCAAAATGCGGGAGAATTAAAATCGCAAAGGAACTTAAAACAAGTGATGTCCAAATATCACTGTGTTTAATATCAAAAGGCAACAACATAGAATTATTGGATGACACAAAAGACAACTTAACATGTTTGCCAAACATAAACAAATAGTTTTTGAATTAAAAATTTTAGAGGCAATGAAGTTATTCCTACGAAGAGACTACAAAATAGAAGAACAATATGGCCAATATGGCCAAGACGATTGTGCTAGACATCGGAAGCTAGACCACCAAAAGAAGTGAGAGTGGTGACTGGATAGAAGTCGCCAAAACTGTCACATCTCATAAGAGGGATCCCAGTCTTGAAATTTGTAACAAATAATCCAAAAGGGTCAAAGGAAACAGAAACATTATTATCATGAGTGAGTTCTCGCATAGAAATTAAATTTTTCATAATATGCGGTGTGTGCAAGGCGTGGTTAAGGTTTAAAGGTTTACGATGATTTGATGTACGAAGGAGTGAGACATGAACCCTGAATTGGAATACCTTGGCCACTACTAATAATAAGTTTCTAATTTAAATGACTCAAACTAGAATAAGACATGAGATTACCTTTAGGGATGACAAATAAATCTGTCTCGTAGGTATTGCCCGAACCCATCCCCATTTTGATGGAGATCCCCGCATTGACTAGGTATGGGGAATTCCCGACCTTTTCAATTGGGTATGGGGATGTGTATGGAGATGTACATATCCGCTCTGTCCCCGTCCCCATACTTGCTATAATACTCATCCCCGCCATATCCTTGTCCCCAAAGTATTAAAATATTCACAGTTAATTAAGTAACCATATATATATATATATATATATATATATATTACTTTTGAATATTTCTATTCTTTTTTAATATTTTTATTTATTGTATATTTTCCTTTCACATGAGAATGTTTAACACTCTCAATTTAAGTGTTTAACAACATAAATCTTTCATTTACAAGATAATATAAGAAACTTATCTTGTTTACTCTATTATTATTAATTTTTGTTTCATTTGAATAACTATTATGCTTCGCTAAAACAATTTTCGTTATTTCTTATTAAATATGTTGATATTTGAAAAGTTTTGTTAGATCTCTTAGGTATTTTTCATTGTATTATACCATTAATTATACATTTGTTTTTCTTTTTGCGATTTCATTCAATAATTTCTCAAATGGTTTCTAAGACACACATTTGATATTTTTTTAATATTTTCTTTGTTGTTTATTTTTATCATTTAGAATACTATTTTTGATGTATTTTATATAATTATTTTTTATTTTTTAACTCATTATTAATCATACTGTAATTTTGTCATTATAATTGTATAAATAATTTTTCTTTACTATAATATAAAAATTTAATGTAATTGTCATGAATTTTTTTATCACCATCCAATATATATTAAAGTTCAAAAGATACAAGATTTATGTTAGAGTTTTATTATTATTAGTTTAATATTTGTTCTTTGTGTGATTTTGATCAAGTGATGTATTATAACTTTTGTTAGTATATAAAAAAGACACCAATGCAGAAAGGGTATTTGGCAGCATTTATTTTTGCTATTTTGCCCTGATTTCATAACCGAGGCATATAAGGCCAAGGTCAAAAAGGGTCAGCTTTTGGCCTCAGGTGTTACCTGAGGCAGAAAACCTCCTTTCTGTCTCGGTTTTGTTGAGAACCGAGGCCATAGACTATCTCTTTCTACCTCAGTTTTGTTGACCCGAGGTAGAAAACTCCCTTTCCGCCTTAGTTTTGTTGAGAACTGAGGCCATAGACTATCTCTTTCTGCCTCTGTTCTGTTGAGAACCGAGGCCAAACGATGAAGGCTGACAAAAGCACTAACATTCGCCAACTAATAAGAGATTTGTTTGAGTTGTTGATAGTATAGAGAAACATTTGAAAATCCATCCATGCAAGTGGAAGAGAAATCATGCTCGAGAGCAACAACACGAGAATTCTTGTTGTCATAAAAACTGGTAGCGAAACGATTCCAAGTGGCCATAGTTGTGGAGCCTTTCTCCATGACAGTGGCAAGAAGATCAAAAGAGATGGTAGAGTAGATCCACTAAAGTACGATGGAATCAATAGTGGTCCACTGTTCATGATCAGCATCAGTTGGAGTCGAACGTTTCTTCCTGAGTTGAGGGATAATATGGTGAAGAACTCTGGTTGGCCGAGCATTAATTTCAAAAAGTTCAATCCACATAACGTAATGGTCTTTCTCCATTTCCAGTACAGAGGGAATGTTATTTTTTATATTACACACAATTAGTGCCGAGTGAAATTCAAGTTTACTTGAGGAGGATTATGGCAGAGTGACTGGTGAAGAGTCAGGGGCGGAGTAGGTTGAAGACATGATGTCAATATAGTGGGACATTAGTTACAACTACTGGAATAGGAGGGACATCGTACGAGTTGGAGAAGGAAGGGAGGGAGGGTGCGAAAGCAAGTTGTTGGTGGAGGGAAGGTGCGGCGGCAACAATGGAAGAGAGAGCCTTAAAGCATGAGGCAATGCGAAAAAGAGAAGGAGCACACGACGTCAAACGAAAATAGGTGAGGTTTGGATCAGAGAGAGACTCGTGATACCATGTAAGAGAGAAAGATGATGTGAATGTGTGTCTTATTATGCATACGAGATAGGTATATATACATAATTGAATGATCTAAATTAAGTTTATAATTATGGACAACATAATTACAAAATATTTAATAACCTAATTGCAAATATTTGATAAGCTTAATTATAGTAGATTAATTTCTAATTAACTTAGTTGTAGAAGAATAATTTGGATTCTATCAGATAGTATAAAATAATTTAATAGAATAGTGTTACAAACACCCCACACTAGTACAGAAAAGTGATATTACATCAGGTTTTTGGGCCTTAATACATTTGTTATTTCACCGATGTTGTATCAGTAGATGTAATATGTGAGAGACTTATCACATCAGCTCAATGATGTAGTATCGTATAAAATTAACCTCAATTAGAAACAAACCGCTTTAATATGAAGAGATTCATCAATTAGAGAATGAGATATTACATTTGTTAAAGTGTGAACCAATGTAATATCTATTGATGTATATTAAAAAATTCGTCCATATTACACCAATTAAGGTATGAATCAATGTAATAGGACCTATTTTTTTTTAAATACAACATTTGATTTTTAACCTATCCAATAACTTACAAAAGACTAATACATTCCACATTGCAGAAAATTCAAATACTTGATGTTTTATAATGATATTTAAACATCAATACTATTCTAAGGTACACTAAATTATCAAAGCACATAAAAAATATTATACTAAAGGTTATGGCTAAAAATTACTTAAACATCCAAGAAGAACATTCCTAATGGCATTGAAACCTATTTTTTTCGCCTAAAAAATATCTTACCCACTCCATGTGAATTTCTTCAAGTTTATCTTTTCCCAATGGTTCAACACTCTCGAAAACCTGAAATACGAAATATATATTAATTATGTTATAATATATAATAGCAAGCAAGGTTAAACATCAATAATTAAAGAAACTCTTATATTGATTTGATGAATCAACAATGTTAGCATGAGCTATGGTCCACACATCCAAAACATAATGCAATATCCGCACTTAACGCTTCAATGTTGCTTATTGCACTAACATATGAAGAACTAAGAGAAATTAGTTGATAATATATAGATTCAGTGCAAACCACATACCTTAAGATAAATTCATTAGTAATTTACAACATAATCATGATAAAACACATTACTTTTGTAATTAACATATACCCCATATTAAAAATTTTATTTCATTAGCTTAACTTGTTGAGCAATGAACAAAACCATACGACAATATGGTCTATGGAACAAATAATAATGAATTGCCAATGAGACCAATTAAATAAGGATTTTAGTTAGTGATATCAAATTAGTTAGATGATAAGTAAAGTGAAAGAGTTCAACTTACGCATGAATACAAGGGGCAATGTAAATTATTTTCTTGGATGCATCAATCAACCGTTAAATTTAAGTTTGAGTGTGCATTGATATATTCTCATACTTTTGTATAACTTGAGGCTTAAGAAAACCATAATATTATTGTTACCCGTATTGACACTTAACTCATTTAGATACCTACATTCATACAAGTTCACAAGGTTTAGCTTGAATTCACAAAATATAAGTTAAATGAAAAATATAAATTTAGAGTATACTTACATCATCCAAAGTTGAATGACTACAATATTCAACATCTAATTACCCTGGATTATTTTAAACAAATTTGACATGTTTATGTACAATGGTATATCACCATTGTCAACACCAAAGATTGTTGCATCCCAAAGAATGGCACAAAGTGCTTGAAACAAATCAGACGAAGCCATAATCAACTCTTGAATTGGATTTACATTTTGGTCAGGTTAGGGTCGAGCTTTGACTCATCCTTGGGCTCAAGGCTTGAATAAGACGCAATTGGGGACTTTTATCTAATCTTAGGGTCCTGCAAAACATACTAACAAACTTAAATATGAGGTGTGTTAAAAGTTATGTAATAATGTAATTAAGAAAAACATGCTTTCTTTGTTAGAATTGACTTAATTAAGTCTTCCAACCATGATATAAATGTTCCAAGTGTGTCTCCCACTACTTGCACCTCCACTGTGGGCACTAGTACTGGAGTAGTGGCATCTCCAATTTCTTCAACCACCATTCTAACCAAATCATCAATGCACCCACTCGCCCTTAAATCTTCGGTAACTTGTCCACATACTGTTATCACAAATGGCTTTGATGCATAAAGATTGTTGAAGATGTGAAGGATTAACGAAGATTTGATGAAGATATGAAGGATTGATAAAGGTTGATTGATCTGATCAAGCTTGAAGTGGACATTGAACTAGACTATTTGCAAAGTTCTTGAAGCTTAACTTGAAGACTATTTGACATAGAATAAGTGTCTTGTGTTTGGTTGCAGTCTTCAATCTATTAAAATGGTTTTTAACATGTTAAATGATTTGTTGTTATAGTTTTGCAAGTAACATATTGATTGGCTGAAATATTATTCAATTAACTGATTTCATTTAACTTAAGTTAAATAATCAAATTGAACAAAATTTTCAACATGTTCAACATATCAGCTGACAAACTATAAAGCCTTAATTTTCAGAGAGAATGAAGTGAGATTCAGTTTTAGCCCGAAATCAATTTGATACTTTTGGAAAATCTCGTTCTTTGTGAACTTCTCAATGTTGGATATGTGTGTGATCAATCATCTTTGAAGGTTTAAAGTTGTGATTGCTCTTGGTTTGAGGTTGGGAGATAGGTTCTTGGTTGGTTAGGAAGAGTCACCATTGAGGTTTGATCTCTTTTAAGCTTCTGTGTTGTTCCTAGTGGGATTCCAGATATGCAAGAAAGGTTCTTGTGATATCTTGTGTGTGGTCCTCGTGGCATTCAAGAGTCTTGGTGTGTTGTTTTGATTTTCAAAGTGTAATCTTTTAAGGATTTTTATAAATTTTGATATAATGGAAAGTCAGACTCAAGATACCCTAACTAATTAGATGTAACTCAGTTACGAGTGAACCGGTATAAAATATGCTTGCATTGGTTTAAACTTTTTTATCTTAATTTTTTATTTGTTAAAATCATCAAGAAAATCAACTTAATCAATCTTTCTTTGTAATTTTTACATGTGTGTATAATAAGTTGATAAAACATTATGTCTGTTATTAATTGAAAGTATGTATGAGATATTGATTAGATTTGAAATATTATGTTAATTGAGTTTTCTACATACTTATTATCAATAATTCAATATGTTGATCCTACTTTTCAATATGTTGAATTGTGTGATTTCTATGAATACTCAGTGTTGGTATTTTCAATCAGTTGACTTTGTTTTTAATTCGTTAAAATGTGTGATTTAGAAATGGTAGATTGCTAAAATCTTGGTCAATCAGGTAAAACATTCGCTTTAGGCCTCTGTGAAAAAAAAAAGGTCTCAAACAAATATTTTTTTCAGTGCTAAATTTTTTTTATTAAATTAATTATAAAATTATGTTTAAGAAAAAAAGTTTCAGAAATATTTTTAGTACTTAATTATAAAATTATGTTTAAGAAAAAAAGTCCTAAACACATTTGGTACTAGTATACCTCAATTAAATTAATTATAAATTTATGTTTGATAATAAATTTAATTTAATTATTATTATTGTCTGCTAATCTTTATTGGTATTAAAAGTGATATCTAATGAGTTAAAACTTTTTTCGATAAAATATAATTTTGTTTAAAAAGGAAAAATGATTAGTTATCTTTATTCTCTAATTATCAATTTTAATTCTATTTTCTTCTTTTATCTATCAATGACTTCAATTTTGATTTGATTTTAGGGTTAAATATGTTTTTGGTCCCTCAAGTTTCAGTGAATTTTGGAATTAGTCCCTCATCAAAACTTTATACCAATTTAGTCCTTCATCTTTTAAAATGCATGAATTTAGTCCTTTTAACCAAATTTTGTTAAGTTTATTTGACGTTTCAAGCACATTTCATGATAGTATTTAAGTTAACATTGAAACAAAAATGTGTCAAACAATGTAAATAATTTAAATACTATCATAAAATGCGCTTGAAACGTCAGATAAACTTAACAAAATTTGATTAAAGGGACTAAATTCATGCATTTTGAAAGATGAAGGACTAAATTGGTCAAAAGTTTTGATGAGGGACTAATTCCAAATTTCGCTGAAACTTTAAGGACCAAAAACATATTTAACCCTTGATTTTATTCTTTTATCTCTACGTGACTTAAACTTTTGTTGTATTTTCTTCTTTTATATCTTCGTGACTTCAATTTTGGTTTTATTTTTTTCTTTTATCTTTGTGACTTTAATTTTGATTATATTTTCTTCTTTTATCTCTCTATGTGACTTCAATTTTGATTTCATTTTACTCTTTTATCTCTACGTGACTTCAATTTTGGTTGTATTTTCTTCTTTTATCTCTTCGTGACTTCAATTTGATTTTATTTTTTTCTTTTATCTCTCAGTGACTTCTTATTTATTGATTCCACTCATTGTCTCTTCTCACTTTCTTCTATTCTAGAGTTATTCTTTCGAGAGTGTTGGCAAATTCCATTCTTGAATCTGATATTGTTGGTGTGTACCAATATTTTTATTTTCATTTTTGGTTAGTGTGTTTTTCTTTCTAATTGTATTGATGTTGTTTTTATTCAATTTATTAAATTTGTATTAGGATTAAAAATGTTTTTTTTTGCCTGATTTTGTTTAGAAATTAGGGTTTAAGGTTCTAATTGAGAAGAACAAAAAAAAATTAATTGTTTTTATCAACGATTAATCTCAAAATAAACTTTGCAGGTTTATGAAAAAGTTGAGACTTGAGAAAGAGAAAGAAACTTGAGATTTGCTGATAGCACAAGTCTACAATCGAGTTTACTTTCTTGACAACCAAAATCAGGTTTTATTGTTTTAATCCATTATTTTTATATACTTATTTTTTTTTTAATGGTTTATATATTATAATTTTTTATTTCATATAAAAAATATGGATAATTCAACTAGAAAATTTGAATTAGTCTATTTAAAAATCTGAGAAAAGTTGAGAGTTTAATTACATCACAAAAAGAATTATGAATAAATTTATAAAAATAAATAAGAAAAATAGATTAAAAAATATAAGTGGGTAACAATATTCGTCTAGATGATTTACGTGTACATCTGGTGTCTCATCTGCATGTATGTGTATAAATAACATTGTATTTGTAGAGTTTTTATTACATATTCATATAATCTGCCGAGGATTGCATTCAAGGAAGAAATATTTCTCCAAAATTGAATTACAATGAAGATCATATTCTCAGTTCTTCTAATTATGCTACTTTCCATCGGAATTGGTATGCTTTGAATTTCATTTGTTGATGTTACAATTCGTTGATAAATTTTGTTTTTTTTCCTTTTTTAGGCTGACCCAATGTAAAGAGATTGAGTCAGACGATATCAGCAACAAAAACTAAATTCATCATTCGGTTATTCTTAAAAAGATTACTGTGTTTTTAAACTGTGTTTTTGGTTGTTGCAGAAAATGAAGGGCCAATGAAAGTTGCAGAGGCAAAGTTCTGTGATGTAGAGTTGTATAATTACTGTGATCATAGCTGTTACACTGATTGTCCAAAGAAGTATGGACCAAAAGCTGTTGGTATGTGTAATTTTAATCCTCAAAAGTGCATATGCCGTAGACCGTGTTAATTAGGTGATGATGATCACTTCATTTTCCAATTAATCAAAGTTTGTTAATGTAAAAGGCATGGTGGATTCAAAGAATAAAATTGTTATTTCTTTATTATGTGTCTTTGTTTATCATCTTTTAGTTTCTTTTTCATAAAACAATTGTATCAAGTACTTAATGGATAAAAACTACAAATATTTAAACCTACATCACTAGAAAAAAGTGCTAACTCTTTTGGGTTCAAATTGTTCTTTGTGACAATTAAAAATTGTTGCGGATCTTACCCCAAATTTTGGAGGGGCCAAAATAATATAATTCTTTAATCATTAGATTGTTGGATCATTAATATAATGTTTTAAAGATTGGTTTCTCTAACCGAATAATTTGATATTTAGTATAATGTGAAAAATATAATATATCTTGTTTCCATCGTCACGAATAGCTTCACTTTTATCACTTTTGAATAATGAATTTATTCTTTAATTCTTCATCAATATACCTATTTTTTAAAATAATATTAAAAATAATTTATCATACATTACTAAAAAATTTGAGAAGCGTAAATATTAAAGGAAAAATATAGTATAGTTAAGTCACAAATAAATATCGGTTATGAAAAAACACATAATACATTAGTTTTCTTTTATATTTATAAAAAATGAATATACCAAAGGCTCATGAGATAAAAAAAAAATGCTAACTATCAAATTAATATTTCATTACCAAGTAAAATAAAAGATAATCACTTTTCTTTTCTTCAAGAAATAAATAAGAGAAATGAGAAATGAGAGAAAAAATAATTACCTTTTCTCTTAAAAAAAATATGAGAGTGAGAGATGAGTACAATTTTTGTAAAACTAAGAAGACAATAAGAAAGGACATAAAAATATCTTAATAAATATTTGATTTAATTATTCTTTTAGTTATTGTTTTAGTTCAAAAATGTTAAGTTGGTCCTCCAATTTTGTTTAGTTTCAATTTGATTATGAATTTTGAAAAATTGATGCAATTTAGTTATTTTTATTAAATTTCTTGAAACAGATCAATATTTTTTCATCAAAATTAAAGTTGTAAATAAAAATAGGTTGTTTTGTTGGTGTAATTAACATAATCTCACTAACAATCTTGATGAAAATCGTTGATCCGCTTCAATAAATTTAACAAGAATAACCAAATTGCATCAATTTTTCAAAGGTCGAGATCAAATTAAGACTAGAAAAAACTTAATGACCAACTTGACATTTTTAGATAAAAATAGTAACCCAAAAATTAATTAAACCTAAATATATTTATTCTTTATATATTTAATTTTATGTTTTATTATCTATTAACATTAATTGGTTATATTTTATAAAAGAAATA
>Ga0214544_1007627_pt1 | contig 18814 bp, 12 predicted proteins | sample CNSS3metaG_FD_160074 | JGI IMG/M metagenome (GOLD analysis project Ga0214544, IMG submission 160074) | Root nodule microbial communities from cowpea collected in UCLA plant growth center, Los Angeles, California, USA - CNSS3 | ecosystem: Host-associated > Plants > Roots > Nodule | place: USA... | reverse complement strand
TGAATTCTAACCCCGGCAATATCAAGTCATATCATTTCTAATCTTTTCCACTCACTAAGTGCCTTTAACTTCCAAAGTTCAATTTTAATTATTTATGCAAAAGTTTAATTTCATACATTAAAACTCAAAATATGGATTTATTCGTTAGTTTAAATTAGTCACTAATTACGCAATTAATTAGTATACACGAGTCTCTTGGGAAACGATATCCCGGTCTTACCGGTTACTACTTGCACGACTTGGTACACTTGCCAAAGTCATAACACCCTCCTCAACTTAAACTAGTCATTGTCCCTTCCTAAATTCAACCATACACTCACAATATAATTAACACCTTCAAACATGAACTCCTTACACTACTTCCTTAACCATGATTATCCTTATACCTCCCAAGTATTCAAATTGTGGAATTCTCTTTTAGTTTCACGTTCCATTTATCTCAGTCAACCAAAAGAACTCACCTTGTGTCCTCAAGACCCAGAACGCAAACCATTACTGCATTCTCCGTTGTCGCCTAACAGCAACTTACCCTCCGCCAAGCGGTGCATCAGTTTTGGGAAAAATCCCAGATTTTGTTACACTTGCTACTCTCTCCAAATTCCACAGAGCGCCTTCCTCTAATGATTTTTGTATTTTAACAATCCTTTGCACATCTCGCACTAAGTAAATATCAATTTGTAATAGTACTTACAAAATCCCACTACAATTCACACCTCAATCCTTAGTAACTTGTAAATTCCCAATTTATCAAACCCTAAAATGAGGTTCATGCAATTTCCATCCAAGTTAACCTCCCTTCACATGTAATTAGAATAAACTTTTTCCCCTTATCAAAACCATCCCAAAACACCTAAAACATCAAGATCGAACCAAAATGGGTTTGCGTCGCCTGGCGGGTGTTCATCACTGCTAGGAAATTCAATAAAACCCAGAAAAATTGGGTGGCAGGCTCGTGTCGCCTGGCGACCAGGGTTATGCCGCCAGGCGATTCCTCTTCAGGAACCCAGAAAATATGCGAAACTATATGTGTCACCTGGCGGCTTTGAAGGCCCGCTAGGCGGTTTCTGGAAAATTTCCAGAAACCCAGAATTACGAGTTTCATTCAGAGGAAAGCATGATATTTTATACATACATCAATTCAATATATCACAACAACATTAAAATTACGGGTTCAGCTCCCCTAACCTGGATTCCTTAACTTAAACTTTGAAATTTAAGAGTTCCACCTTGATCACCAATTTCCTCCCTTGGCTCTCTCCCAACAACTCCTTTGCTCACTCTCTAATCATTATTTTTCCTTGAATTCGTGCACCTTACAATGCTCTCCAAAATCCAGCCTCAAGACCCATCTATTCTCTCTTAATTTGTTTTTTAATGGTGTCTTAATGGTATGTTAATGTCCCAAAACGAAATTATCATTAACATTGAGTTTAATTGTCATTCAATAACCATTCTATGATGGTTTTCCATCCCCTGCTAGGATTTCCTTGCATTTTCACCTTCATGCCAAAAGAAATTTTGGCAAAATGAAAGTTTAGTTTAGAGCCACTAAGATTCAAACCCATAACCATGCCAATGCTAACTCAATACACAACCATTTAACCAATACATGTTTCATGATAATTCCTATAAATATAGGATTATATTATCACTCATCATGATTCAACATATTATTAAAATAATAATAAATTAAATAACACATAATTGACATACATAGGACGTCCCTTCATAGTACAAGTACTCTCAACCATTTGAGCTAGTACTTTTCAATATCATACATGTTAGAATTAAATGCCATAAAGGCTCCCACTACCCGCATTAATTAATTAATTATTTATTTAATTAATTAAATTTTACGGGTCTTACAATTTCCGAAAAAACTTTTTTGGAACAAGATTTTCAAACAAGTTTTTCCGAACACATGATATGTTTTCTAGAAAAAGTTTTCCACCAAATTCAATGTTTTACCCCCTCTCTCTCCTTCTTCTTCCTCTTAAAGAAAGGAGTGGAGAATTGAGTTGCACTCAAAGGTTATAAGAAAAAGAAAACACAATGGCAAGAATGGTTGTAGCAATAACAACAGTGTGGTGTAGGAAGGGATATTTTAGCTTTTTGTTAGCTTATACCAGTGATTATGACCTTCAAAAGGCCCAAAGCAAAACAAGGAACACAACCTTCCACAAGAATTCTTTTTTTCCACCTTCTTCCTACGACTCCCATTTCTTAAATATATCAATTTTCCCTTCTATGTTTTGTAATTCATTCACCCTCCAAAACATTCATTGTTGTCCTTTGTTGGTCTCCTTGTGATTTCCTTATTTAGACATTGAAATTGCAAAGAGTATCGTTGGAAGTAATGGTATTTGTAAGTGTTAAAGATAGTTAGCTTTTTTTGGTAAGGTTTTCATTTTTTTCATAGGGATTAGGGATGGCAAATGGGCGGGGCAGGAACAAGTTTTGCTATCCCATACCCATCCCCATGGAAAAAACTCATCCTCATTCCTATACCCAAAACCAATAGGTATCAAACTTGTGTCTCATCCCATCTCCATTGAGTAACGGATATAATCTCGTACTCATACCCGTACCCGTTTTCTTATTACTTCAACATTAATTTTAATTAATTTTTATAAAATAATAAAAAATTACGGTAAAAAAACATAATATTATCAAATATTCAATATTAGGAGGATGATTGTTTCTTCAATATAAAATACTTTGAAAGAAATTATAATTGTTTACATTTTAGATTAGAATACCAAATAAAATTTCATGAGAACCAAAACATTTATTAAATTTGTAAATATTAATGAAACCTAGTTGATAAAATTTAAAAATATTTTAAAAAAAATATAAAAGAAAAACAAATATTCAAATTAAAATATATTTTAAATGTTTGTTTACTTCAAATTTTTAAATTCTAATGAATCTCTTTTTTATACACTAATAAAAATTTTAATACATCAATTTATCAAAATGATGCAGAGAACAAACAATAAACATAATAATAAAATTTTAACATAAATCTTGTATCTTTTAAACTCTAACATATGTTGGATGGTGATAAAAAAATATTCATGCATTTATAAGAACATGTAAAAATACAATATAAACAAGTCCAGCTCCCCTAACCTGGATTCCTTGCTTAAAATTGATGAGTCTAAAGCTCCTCCTTGATCAACAATGGCCGCCCTTTGCTCCTCTCACGAACAACACTCACTCTCACACTTTGAACACAATGATAGCTCTCTAATTCCTCTCCTCACCTTGCTCAACAATGACAAACTCAGAAACCCTCTTTCTCGCCCTCAATTGGTCTTTTAATTGTGTCTCAATGGTAGATTAATGTTCCAAAATGAATTTCATTTAATCATGATGTTAATTGACATTCAAAGTCCATTATGGGTTGTTTTTTAGCCCTCTTGGTTGCCAAATAGAAATTTAGCAAAAAGAAAGTTATTTTGCGTAAGCGAAGATTCAAACACATAACCATTATATTACCAAAGTAAGTACACAACCAATTCAACCAATACATGTTTTGTGATAATTTCTATAATTTTAGGATTATATTATCACTCATCATGACTAAGCATATTATTATTAAAATAATAAACAATAAAACCACACACAATTAGCATACATAGGACTCGAACTTGCATCCTTTCAATATAACCAAGTACTCTCAACCACTTGAGCTAATACTTTCCCACATCATATAAGTCCGCATTAAATGTCATAAAGACTCCTACTACTCGCATTTATTAATTAATTAATTAAATTTCTCAGGTCTTACATTCCCCCTACCTTATAAAATTTTCATCCTCGAAAATCGGACTTACCTGGAAATAAGTGCGGATAAGACTGTCTCATGAGGTCTTCCATCTCCCACGTCATCTCTTCGGTTGCCTCATCTCAAAGAACCTTTATAGTCTGGATCTCCTTCCCTTTAAGTTACTTGACTTGAGAATCCAAGATTCTCACTAGTCCAACTCCAACTAGCAGATCCTCACGCACTTGGACATCGTCCTCCTCTAGTACATGTGTAGGGTCTGCAATGTGTTTCCTTAGTTATGATACATGGAAGACATTGTGTAGGTTTACCATGTGAGATGGCAAAGCAATCTCGTACGTCGTTGAACCTATCCTCCAAGTGATATGATACGACCTAAAGAATCTAGGAGTCTGTTTTCTCAACTTGAGAGTTCTCACAATATCGATTGTCGGTGTAACTCGGAGGAATACATGATCTCCAGCTTCAAACTCAAGCGGCCTCCTCCTCTTCTTTGCATAAGACTTATGCCTGCTTTGAGTTGCTCGTATCCGATCATGTATTACCTTCACTTTCTTAGTGGTCTGTTGCAAAAAAGGTCGAGTACTATTGACTCTACATCCTGTTGCCAACATAACGGTGTCTTGTATCTCCTACCATACAAAGCCTCGTACGGTGCCATCCCGATGATGGAGTAATAGCTGTTGTTGTACGTGAATTCTACCAATGGTGCCATTCTCAACTGAGTGCCTAACGTTGCTTGCAACGATTGCTAGAACCTCGATGTGAATCTCGGATCACGGTCTGAAACAATACTCGCTGGTACCCCATGCAATCTAACCACCTCCATAACATATAACTCTGCTAGTTTATCCATGGACATCTTCTGATTGATCGGTAGGAAGTGTGCATTTCGTCAATCTGCCTACAATTACCCAGATTGAGTCATGACCTCTCACAGACCTTGGAAAATGTGTCACAAAGTCCATGAAAATGTTGCCCCATTTCCGTTGAGGAATATCAAGAGGTTCTAACGTACCACCCGGTCTCTGGTGTTCAATCTTCGCTTTTTGGCATACCAGACAAGATGTCATAAAATCTGCCACATCTTTTTTCATACCTGTCCACTAGAAAGATTCCTTCAGATCCTTATACATCTCAGTCATACCAAGATATATGCTAAGACGACTCTTATGATGGAGACATGATTAGGGCCATCATAAGCATTTCAGAGTAGTTGATGAAGTTATGCTTAGTACCTTCAAAAAAGATCTCAGATTAGCTTCAGATCATAGAATAGGAAATCTTTTTGTAATTTTTGTAATATTTTTGTTTGGGCCTTATCGAACCTTTTAGTTGTGTTGGGCTTTTTGGTATTTTGGCCTATAGTATATAATCCCTTGTGAAACATTTTGTATTTAGATTTGAGTTTTATGAAAAAGTAAGGTTTCTCTCAAGTCTTGAGGTTTTCCTTTGAACCAACAATCCTTATCTTTGAATTCCCGATTCAAAGTGGTTGATCTTCTTCACTTATCTTGGAACATCCTCCAAGTGGCTTGATTTCCTCTCGTTCCACAAAACCCCCCAATCGACGTCCTTCATTTTCCCCCTTTTCATCTAGGGTTCATACCCATTTTCATTCAAGACGAAATTCAACTCCAAATCCGAGATGATTCTTCATATATGGTAATCAGAGCTCGGGTTGGTTTCTCTTCTTTCGGGTTCGTTTCAGATTTTTTTTTCCTTTCGGATTTGTGTTTTTCCTTCGGAAGTTTTTCTTTTGTGTTTTCCTTCAGATGCAATTTATGGTGCGTCTTTGTTGGCTTTATGTTCATAGTTCTTCGTCTTGTAAGTCCTTGCACCTAATTTCGAATGTGTCATCAAGATTCACGTGTTTTTGACTTTTTAAACCAGAATCTTCTTCGCTGGTGGCTTTACATATACTTTGCATAATATATTTTTCTTTTTGAATTTATGATGTTAGGTTGTTCTAGGTTACTCCACTGAATACGTGAGCTTGGCGTGTTAATAGATTTCCCTCATTGTTGTTTGAGTTGGGCTTGGTTATTTTATACATCTAATTCACACGTACCAAGTGTTTGTGAAATTATCTATGTGGCACTTGAAAGCTTGGTGTGGATTCTTGTTGAGTTGGTGATGGCTATAGTGAAGCATGGACCTTGATGAATGCTTGATTCGGTACAAAAACACATTGTTGTTTCAAATGGTGCAGAAAATTGGCTCAAGTGCAAAGCAATTTTGTCTCAACATGGCAACCATTCCAATTTTGGTGCATTGGTGCCAAGCTAAATTTTGCCTTTCAGTGGAGTAGTTTGCGGTGGAATAGGTAGTAGTGGGAAGATTTTGATAGCAGGTTTCGAAGTGATTAATGGTGTCTAGAGGTTGGTCCATTCAAAGAAAGCAGGCGATGCATTTTGGCAAGATGCGATGCAGTATGTTTTGAGAATTTTTGGCAAATGACAACAACCAATTTTGCCTACAGCGATGCCCAACCATTTCTAGTTTCCTTTGGTAGTTGGTCCAATTAAAACACTCAAGCAGTGTGCCAAGCTAGAATTCACCTCTGAACTTGAAGTTGATAGTACCTAGTGATTTGGAAAACCCATTCTACAACAAAAACACATTAGGCAACAATTTGTTTTGCAATTGGATGCAACATCTATTTTCTTAAATCTATTTGATGTGATCAAAGCAGGATGTGGTAGTTTTGTGGTGCAGAATTTGGTTTTGAACGTGGCAACAATGTAGAATTGGAGTGCCAGAAGTAATTTAGTGCACCACGCTCAACTTGGCTAGTGCCTTTGTGATTCAATGTGCATTCAGTGATGTGAATTAATGCATTTTTGGCAGTAGAAACACTTTAAGAAGGAATTTGTTTCTCATTGGTGTAGAACAAATTGAGTTTTAGCACATTGTAGTCCATGTGCTTGGTGCTTGTTTAGTGGCAACCTTTTTTTGTTTAATCCATTTGGTGCAGTTAATATCTAGCTGCAAGATTTGAATTGGTGGCAGCACTCATTCATGCCAAGCGGTGGAAATTAGTGTGCAACGTGATGGAGAATTGTCAGCCACATTTAATTCTTTCATGTTAGCAATCAAACAAAGCTAGGAATTCAAGTTGTTGGTAGTTTTGAGGTGCATAATTTGGTTGAAGCAAACTTGTTTATTCAATAGTGGACCACCCAATACATTTAAAAGTGGTGCAGCCCCTTTCTGAATTCTTGGACAACAACATTACCCTTTTTAGTGAAGAAAATTGGTGCAGCAGCCGAAACAATTGTAGGCTTTCATCTCTTTCGGTGCCATTTGGTGTATGACAACAACCATTTTCTCTGCCACGTGAAGCAAATGCAATATTGTTTGTGGACACGTTGTTGCAACCCACCTCTTATTCGTTTTGTGGCAGCATCTAAGAGTTTTGGTGCTTTCCGGAAGTTTGTGTTATGTAGTCCACTCTTTTTAGCTAGTGCATTTATGGTAGATGATTGACACGTTGCTGTAGTCTTGCCCCTAGTCTTGGTACATATTTGAGGTTTGGAACAGTAGCCTATTAGTGTTGCTTTATTCATGTTTAGCCACTATTTAGACATAATTTTGAGGTGATTTGTTTTTAGCTGTTTGGACACTGTTATGATTGATATACATGGTGCATATTGTGTTTATTTCTAGGTCAATATTCTTGTTAGTATAAGTCTCTTTTCTTGAATTTCTAGCTTTGCTTGAGTCCATTGTTTATCACTTTTCTCTTTGAGTTTGATTTTCCTTGGATTCTTGTGTTATGGGACAATGTACCTTGTGTTAAATTGTTGGAAGTATTGCTTGTGGGAGCTTGAATTAATCATCACAGTTTAGCTTGAGTATTTTGTTTCACATTTCCAGTAGTAATTCTAAATACACTGTTTAGATTACTCTTGTCATTTAAAGTGTTTTTCTTGTTGTCATAGTTTTAGTTTTGTCACATATTTACTCCCTCTGGTTTCACCCTTTTAGGACTTTGGTGCTTTTTAGTTTGTCTTCAAATTTCCTTGGTTTTGTTGTAAATTTTGCCTTTCCTTGATCTCTTGAGTTGAGCTTAGATTTGTTACATCTTTCACTTTGATGCTGAATTCTTGATGGGTTGATTGGAGGTTCTTTGAAGAACTGAACAGGAACTTGAGAGCGAGTGAGTACACTTTGAAAGTGAAACACAAGTGGGGTTGAGTGTAAACACGTAAGGAGTGGTGAAGCCCATTTCATAATTTTATCCTTATTACTTATGCTAACAACTTATTGTATTTTGTGTTAGTTCTTGTTTCCTCTCTTTCATTGCAAGAATTAGCACTTGTGAGCACTCCACAATGTTCCATACACGTTCGATCTTGATAGAGGATATCAACATCATTGTGTCTAGAATTATCATTCTGAATAACAAACTTGAGAAACTTAGAAGGGAGTATAAACATGATAGAAGATCATTGCTAAGCGACAAAACAAGTGTTATTAGGTGCACCAAGTGCGAAGGATATGGACACGAAAATTATCAATGTCCTAATTGGAACGCAAAGTACATGACTCTTCAAGAACTCTGGGATTACATTGTATACTTGAAAGAGGTGAAGAGGAGTGTTAGGTAAAAGCTCGACGTGAATCGAGATCAACAAGCACAATGGGAGAGAGAGAATGCGAAAATAACATTAAAGGAAATGTGGGAAAAATCAAGAAAAGAGAGAGAAAATGCAGAAAAAGCACTAAAGGAAATGTGGGAAAAAGCAAGACAAGCGAGAGAGCTAAAAGAGAGAATAGAGCAAGAGCTCAGAGAAAGAAAAGAGCTAGAGATGAAAGAAAGAGAACAAAAGAAGAAAGAGCTTAAAGAAATAACAGAGGAAGAGCTAAAAGAGCAAGAAAAGAAAGAGCGGCGAGAAAAGGAAGAAGAAGAACAAAGAGAGAAACGTTAGAAGGAGTCTCTTTTCAAACCCTTGACTTGCATGGTTTAGATGCAATCCTTAAAAGGGGATAATAATGCGTTAAATTGTTGTTACCATTCACATCATGGTTTTGCATTTTCATTGGGAACACTTACTAACCCATCTATTTTTGTCTTAATGCCTAAGGAAGACTTGTACATTAAGGAGCAATGGCATAAGTAATGGGGTGAAGGAAAACTGATAGAGAAAGAAGAAGAAAGATTGGAAACACATGAAAATATTTCTGATATTGGTCTTGTTTGTTTATCATGCAATGAACCTAAGTAGAGACTCTCCTTTTCTTTTGTGACTTATATGAGTATTCTTCTTTTTTGTTTCAATGTTCAAAAAACAAATGTGTTGAAACTATTTGAGGTGTTTTGCAGGTTGGTCTTTGACCTTGGAGGAATATCTCCAAGCACATTGATAATAAGAGATTGGCCTTTCCCAAGATTTGAATCTCATTTTAGATAACATTTTATTCTGTCTTTAGACTATTCAGGTTTTGTGTGCTTTCAACACTTATGTTTGTGTGTTTGTTTATTGGTAATAAAGTGCTAAAGTTCGAGGTCGAATTTTCTCCAACCCGGAGGCAATGATGGAGGCATGGTTAGGGTCGTCACAGGAATTTCGGAACAGTTGATGGAATCATGCCTAAGACCTTCAAAAAAGATCTCAGATTAGCTTCGGATCATAGAATAGGAAATATTTTTTGTAATTTTTGTAATGTTTTTGTTTGGGCTTTATCAGACCTTTTAGTTATGTTGACCTTTTTGTTGTTTTGGCCCATAGTATATAAACCCTTGTGAAACATTTTGTATTTAGATTTGAGTTTTATGAAACAATGAGTTTTCTCTCAAGTCTCGAGGTTCTCCTTCGAACCACCAATCCTTATCTTTGAATTCCCGATTCAAAGTGGTGAATCTTCCTCACTTATCTTGGAACCTCCTTCAAGTGGCGTGATTTCCTCTCGTTCTGCAAAACCCTCAATCGACGTCCTCCATTTTTTCCCTTTTCGTCTAGGGTTCATACCCATTTTTGTTCAAGACGAAATTCAACCCCAAATTCGAGACGATCATTCATCATCTTATGACCTTCTTCTAGAATCCTCTTCCTCAGTCGTGGTCCCCATGGAACACACACTATGTTCCTGAACCGTAGGATACCATCCTTGCCCATATGTAATCCTTCCCTTTGTCGGTGCCCAACCACCAGACTATCTACTGCAAGTCCTGATCCTTAACCTATTCCACTAGGATCTCCTCCAGGAACTCATTAGTGACTCTCAGCATGCCACATCTGATATGATCTGAACTCACTTGTACTTCCAGGTTCATGTCCTACAACTTCTTAATCAGTTCCAGTTCCTTCATCATCATGGCCGACATGTGAACCATCTTTCTACTCAAAGCGTCTACAAGGACATTAACTTTACTAGGATGGTATTAAAGCTCAAAGTCGTAGTCTTTTAGGTATTCCATCCATCTCCGTTATCTCATGTTCAACTCCTTTTGATCAAATAAGTATTTTAAGCTCTTGTGATCGTTGAACACTTGGAACTAGGAACCATAATAGTAATGCCTCTAAGTCTTGAGGGCAAATACCACTACATCTAACTTTAGGTCATGTGTCAGATAATTCTTCTCATGCACCTTTAGTTATCGAGATACATAAGTTACTGGTCATTTCTCCTACATCAATACACAACCCAAACCTGGATACGAGGCATCACAGTATACTTCAAAGGTCTTGGTCGTGTTTGGAATAGCCAACACTGGTGCGGTGGTCAACCTTCTCTTCATATGCTCGAAATAAGTTTCACACTCGTCTGTCCAAGAGAAAGGTTGGTCCTTTCTGCTGAGTTATGTCAAGGGACTCACCATCTTGGAGAAACCCTTCACAAACCTCCTGTAATATCCTGCTAAACCCAAGAAGCTTCATACCTCAGTAACCGTTTGTGGCCTCTCCCATTTCACCATTGTCTCAATCTTAGCCTGGTCCACTACTATTCTTTGGGCTGATATCACATGTTCTAGGAATTGTACCTCCTCTAGCCAGAATTCACACTTTGAAAGCTTCCCATACAACTGATGCTCTCTAAGGAATGCCAACACCACCCTCAAGTGTTCTGCATGTTCTTCCCTATTTCTGGAGTAAGTGAGGATGTCGTCGATGAACACCATGACGAACTTGTCCAGGTAAGGTCTAAAGATCATGTTCATGTAGTATATGAAGATTGTAGTAGCATTCGCCACTCCAAATGGCATCTCCACATACTCGTAGTGTCCATAACGTGACCTGAAAGTTGTCTTCTATACGCCCTCACATTTGACCAAGATCTAATGATATCCAGACCTCAAGTCAATCTTAGAGAACATCGCTGCTCCTCTCAATTGATCCAACAAATCATCAATTCAAGGTAGCAGGTACTTATTCTTGATGGTCAACTTGTTCAGCTGACGGTAATCTACACATAGTCTGGAACTACCATTCTTCTTCTTCACCAGTAACACAGGTGCTCCCCATGGTGACGCACTTGGCTAATGAATTTCTTCTCTAGCAGATCCTCAATCTACTTCTTCAGTTCAACTAATTCTACCGGTGCCATTCTTTACGGTGCAACCGGTACTGGACCAGCTCCAAGGATTATATCAATGGTGAAAACCGCATCCCTACTTGGAGGTAATTCTGACACTTCATCTAGGAAGACGTTAGCATACTCGTCTACTACTAGAATGCTTCTAATTTGCTCAATCGTGCTCTTCTTTTTTCCTTGAGCCATTATCATAAAACAAATAGCTCCATCTTATATCTCCTTCAATGCCCTTTGAGTTGAGATTAGCTCAAGCCCTTCTGTCTCTGGAAACACCACTCTACATCATCCACAATCAATAACAATATGGTTGCTCGACAGCCAGTCTATTCCTATAATTACGTCAAAACTCTCTATAGGCAAGCGGATGAGATTCACTTTGAACCTGCAACCTGCCACTTCCATAGGGCATCCTACACAAACTAAGTTGGTGGATACTTGACCAAATGCTAGTGTCGCAACTATCAGCTCGCACCCTAGATCTCGTGTTACAAGTTCGAGCTTCCTCACACAATCATTAGATACGAATGAATGGGTAGCTCCTGAATCATACAATGCCACAACACTGTCATCAAAAAGCAAGCAGGTGTTCTACACCAAATTACCTGACTGAGTCGCCTCAGTGTTGGTCAAAGCATACACCCGTCCTACTGCTCTAGGTTGCTCTCCTAGTGCTTTCTTTGTCGGAGCTCCACTAGTCAGTTTTTTGTTGGGACATTATCGTGAAAAGTGTCTTGTTTGCTCACAAACGTAGCACTTGTCAGTGTTAGTGCCTCCTCTAGAGCTGCTAGAGGGTTTTGGACAATCCCTCCTGAGATGCTCTCCACCATAATTATAGCACTGCAGCTTCCTAGCTGAAGATTGTGGTCTGCTATATGGTTTCTTTTGCTATCTGGAGTTTGTAGTGGCCTTCTACGGTCATGCGACTCTGCTGGTCCCCATCTCCAACTGCTCAGCTGCTTTGGCCTACTTAACCAAAACAGGAAACTCTTGGATCCTAAGTGGCACCAAGAATCTGCGCAACTCATGTTTTAGGCCGCCCTGATATTTTCTGCACTTCCACTCTTCTGTGACAGCTAGCGAGTAGAATCTCACTAGATACTTAAACATGTTTGTGTATGCTTGCACAGTCAGGTTCCCCAACTGGAAGGTGAGAAATTTAGCTTCTCTCTCATGTTTTGCGCTATCCAAGAAGTATTTTTCCAGGAACCTCATATTGAAATTAGGCCAAGTCACCTACTCTGCTCGGGTCTGCATCAGTTGTTGCATCCCCACCCATTAATACTCAACATCAGCCACAACAAGGAATGTGACGAATGAGAGCTTTTACGCATATGTGTAGTTGATCACCCTACATATCTTCTCACATTCCCTAAGCTAAGCATTCGCCTCGTCCAGAGTGGCTTTGCTAGTGAATTTAGTTGGCTTGTGCCTCCTAAAATCTTCCATTTTCACTAGACGAGCAGGTGGAATCATGGCTCGAGGTTGAGCTACTACTAGTTGCATGGCATCAACTATCCGATGGATTGCATTCGCAATCTTATCAGCTACAACGTTATTTGTATGCCTCGTGTTTGCGATAGCCTGAGCATGCCACATTTTAGCTGTTAACATTACACAACTTAAGTTATGACTACACAAACAATTTTTAACAATCAAAATAGCGAAAAATTTTCTCGCAAGTGAAACACGATAAGCTCACTCCCCATAGACCCCAAAAGTATTTTGAAAACAAGGCTTTGATACCAAATGTAACATCCCGGTCAGATATTACGAATTTTAATAAAATAAAATAACAATGATAAATAAACCTCATTTATTATAGCATATTTCCCAAAAACGCGGGAAAATTAAAAACTTATTACATTGTCAATTATTCAAAAATTTGCCAAAGTATAAAATTAAATACATAGTTAAGGTATGGTAACATAAATGATTACAAATTCCTTAAAATTCATAAAGCAGTAATAAAACTCTGTAGAAAAATCCCCATGATAGCCCACGCTCTAGCTCTATGCCTCACCAGTACCACCTGCAATATCATATGCTCCTGTGTAACGCATTACACGATCATCCGCTAGGCAGTGCATAGAATTTTGGAAATTTCCAACAACTCTCACTAGTGTAGGCTCCCTAACTCAACGCCCCTTTCCTTTCTCTGTCTAATTCCCCACGCCTCAATTGATCCCACTTGTAGATACACAATTAGACAACATAAACCTCACACCATAACTTTTTCCAATGCAATTCAACCATCAATTATTCTCATAACATCACAACCCCCAAATTTCTCAAACCCAAAACAATGAATATACACCTTCCATCAATTAACTTCCAATTACAATGTAATTCGACAGTTACTGGTATCCAATAATCAATCAACGTATACAACTCCCTTTTTCCCCGGTCAGAATCAACCCAAAAATCCCTAAAACACCAAAACTGATCCAATATTGCTCTCGTCACCTAGCGGGTGTTCATCGCCGCCAGATGGATCATACAAAAGCCTAGAATTTAGGTTACACAGGTTGAGGGCAGTTTATGCCGCTAGGAGATTTCTGGCAGAAACCTAGAAATGCATAGAAAAGGGTATGACCAAGCATATGTTATTATTAAAATAATAAACAATAAAACCACACACAATAGGCATACATATGACTCGAACCCAAGTCCTTTCAATATAACCAATTACTCTCAACTACTTGAGATAATACTTTTCGACATCATACAAATTACCCTTAAATCTCATAAAGGTTGCCACTACCCTCATTTATTAATTAATTAATTATTTAATTAATTAAATTTCTTGGGTCTTACAGATTTCACTTGATTTTCTTTATCAATCACCACCATATTCATGAATATTAAAATAAAAGGAGCAAGATAATCCTACACCATAAGAGAAGAGGAACTGTTTGTGGAAGAAGATGGAGTAGAGGAAAGGGAATGGAAGAAGAATAATGAGAAGGATTGGAAGGAGGAGACAAATTAGGATTAAGATGAATATATGTAGAAGAAGAGAAAGATACAATAGTTGGTGGAAAAAAAGAAGGATAGGGAAAATGAGATTCATTGAAAAAAACATCTTTAAAGATGTAAATATGCCTTGACTTGGACAAACAAAGATAACCCTTGTGAGAAGTAGAGTACCCAAGGAAGACACATTCCTCAAAACAAAAGTCTAGTTTATGGGAGTGATAGAAACGTAGATAAGGAAAACAAGCACACCCAAATACCTTTAGAAAACCATAATCAAGAGAACACTTATAGAGGATAGTGTAAGGTACTTGAAACTGTAAAGAGGTAGTAATTAATTGATGAGTTCATATTTATGTCCTCATTTCATGTTTAATTCTAAATTTTTAATTTAAATTTGTTCTTAAAAGATTGATTTAATTGAGATTTCTTATAATTGGGTTTATTGAACATGAGATATAAAACCATGTTAAAAATTGCTTTTTAGTTGCATACATGTTTTTTGGATTTTTTTAAGGTGTGTTAGTGCAGTTGCAACTAAGTTGAACTTATAGAGGTGTGAAAATAAATTCATTAATGCTTCATGACACCTTAAAGATAAATTCAAGAATAGATAATAATTATTAAAATCACAATAATATAATTAAAGCATTGGATTAAGAAGGCAAGAAAAACTTGACAAAGTCAAGAAGTTTGGCCAAATCAAGAAGAGGGAACATGCAACAAAAATTGGACCTTGCGATTTTCTCTATCTTTTTCCAGAAAGAGGGCTTTGATAATTCATAAATATTTGTGATAAAAGATAATTTGGAGAAAATATTTCTTTAGATATTTTTCAAATAGTTATCTTATTTAACTATATCATAAAATATCAAAAGATAATAACTACCAAATCTTCTTAAATATGACAAGACCTTCTTAATAATATTGGATTATTTAAAAAATAATTGGAGGAGATTTCATATGGTTGATTTGGAACATTAATGCAAATATTATTTGGTGATAGTTATGAGATATATTTAACTAATTAAATTATTTAATTATATAAAAAATTATCCACCAACTATATTTGTCAAATAGTTTTATCTTTCCAAATATTTTTAGATATTCATAATCACTATAAAGATAAATAATATTTATATTTATCTTTATTTTAAAAGATATGTGAGAAATTTTAGCAACAGAAAAGCCTAGTCCAAGTCCTATATAAAGATACCCAAGGGAAGAAGAAAAAGGGCATAATTTCCTTCTCTCTCTTCACACTTTCTTCTCCTTTTTTATTTATTTTGATTTTATGGAGTGTTAAGCTTCAAGGGTTGGTTCCTATACAATTTCTTAATTGGATTTTGAGGTTAGAATGAATAAATTTGTTTGTTCTTTTGATTATTATTAAGGTTTTAATTCATCTATGTCTTTTATCTTTGAATCACATGAAAATTAATTGTTTTTACATCATAGCTAATTAGTGAGATGTTTTAATCTACATGCGTGTTGATCACATGAGTTCAAGGGTTTTTAATTAATTGAGAATGTACTTTGATTAAATTTAGAAACTTCCATGTGATTGAATGGGTTTTTGCTAATGATTGAGAATGCACTTTGTTTAGAGGTCAAAACATTAACTAGAATTAATCAAGAATATACTTTAGTTAATTAGATTTTTGCTTGATTTTAGAGATAAAACAATATAAACATGGTTAAGCATAGTAATGTTTAATTGAAAATGTACTTTGGTTAAATTTATTATGACTAATCTACAAAGTTCTTTCTTTTAATTGAGAATGTACTTTGGTTAATAGTGAGAACACCAAAAAATTAATTGAGAGTTTACATTGATTAATTTGCAAATCTACAACAATAATTAATTGAGCAATAATCTTTAGATAACCAATGATGAATCTATTTTGAAAAAGCAGCAAAATCAATCTATTTTCTTTCTATTGTTTTTATCCTTTCCTTTTCCAATTTTATTTCCCTCTTTCACATACTATCTTATTTGACTAACCCCTTTTGTATAGTTTTTATAAGAACTAAATTGTTAGAAATGAATTCCTTGTTCGTTGGGAGACGACTTTGGGTTACTTACCCTGTCTATTTTGTTAACTACTTTCTAAATAATATTGAAGTTATTATAGATAAGTACTATTAATTTGATCGTGTCAATGGCAATGTTATCAAATTTGGCGTCGTTGCCGAGGAGCACGATTAGAATTTTTATCATTTTAGTTCTTATTTTTTTTATTGTTTTGATTTTATTTTTATTTATCACTACATTTTCTTTTTCTTTTTTTTCTCTAACATTTTTTTTATTTTCTTTAGTCATTTTCAATTTTTTCAAGCATAATTTTTGTTTGAGGAATTTTATTGGGAAATTTGTGAAACTAGTTTGACAAATCTTTAGCTAAGGAAAGATAAGGTACTCAAGTTGTCCATTGAGACACACATCTCTTTCTTGGAAGTCTACTCAACAAGCTTTCAACTTATTTCATTCAAAAAACCTTTTTTCAAAAATGCAAAATCATTTTTCATATGGAAATCAACAATGTGATTTTCAAATGAACTATGATTACTATCCATAGTAACCACATGATCCATATGGTTATCAGCAACAAATTGTTACATCTACTTGTACACTTGATATAAGTGGGTTAACTATACGTCAATTAAATTATCTATATCCTAGATCATCCTTTTTTGAATATGAACAACCACCATACCATGAGCAACAACCATATTCTGAGTATCCACCCCAGCCATCATATGTTCCATTTGGTTCTCAACAATAGCAACCTGAACTACAACAACAAGTTGTAGCAAGCAATGGGAAGTTGTGTTATTAATGGATGGATTGAGAAAGAAACTAAAGGTCAAAGATGAAAGGCTGTGAGCTGATCAATGATGAAAAAATATTGAGGAAGAATGGTATGAAAATGATCAAGTATTATATGACATGATGGAGGATGCAAGTAACAACAACTTTGTAGAATTACCTATATCTGTTAACTCCACCCTCCAATGTTATCCGAGATTTCCTGAAACTTCAAAATTTAGAATATTTCATCATAACATAGAAGAGATGCTTTCTAAATTTGGCTATTAGAGTAGAACATATGTTTGTTGATTTAAGCCAATTAATGAATGACAAAGCTAGGTAGGCCACTTTAGAAAAGCTTATGAAGACGATAGTTGAGTAGAAGGATGAAATATAATGTGAGGGAGCATAAATCGAAAGATGAAACAATTTAGCACTGATGTGAACGAGTACACAATTCAAATATTAGATCAACCAACACCGGAATCACATCACATTGATATATCTACTAATAGATATGTTGATGCAATCATGGACATTTTAAGGTGTGTTAGTGAAGTTGCAGCTAAATTAAGCTCATCAAGGTGTGGAGATAAATTGATTAAAGCTTCATGACACCAAAAAGATAAACCCGAGAATAAAAAATTATCAAAATCACAAAAATCCAAGCCAAGCATTGCATAAAGAAGGCAAGAAAAGCTTATAAAAGTGAAGAAACCAAGGAGAGGGAATAAGCAACAAAAATTGGCCTTGCGATTTTCTCATAATTTTTCCAGAAAAAAGGGCTTTGATAATTCATAAATATTTATGATAAAATATAATTTAGGAAACATATATCTTTAGATATTTTATTTAATATTTTCAAATAATTATTTTATTTAATTATATCATAAAATATCAAAAGATAATAACTACACAATCATGTAACACCCCATTTAATCAATAAACGTAATTAAAGGAAGCGTCACACAGTATAATATAGAAGCGCAGTCCTGGAGTTAAACACCACTCCTTATAAAAACCCAAGGCACACCACGATGCCAAAAAGAACCCAAACATAAAGTTTAATAGAATTAGATGGGAAGTTAAAGGTCAAACTAGTACATGGGCCATAGCCCTAAAGAAAAGCCCAAATAAAACATGAAGTCCAGCTCGGGTAGACTATGAGACGAAATCATCTCTTCCCTGACCTCGAGTACCTCTCGCATTTGCTCCCATCAATAAATTGATGATCATCGCAAAAGTAGAAGAACAACATACAAAGCAATCAAACAAGAAAGGGTAAGCTAGAGTCAAAAGTAGTTTCTCATACAATCAGACATACCTCCACAGTCAAATATACATACATCATCCAAGCATATTATGACTTCCAAAGCAATACACTAAGACTCTGACTCGACTCATCCGGATTACATATAATCTAGTCGGATTCAGTGGATGCTTGCACTTGTGGTGGATTACCCTACTCACCCCCGAACGATGTGTTACAAGTGTTACAATGTTTCAATCCCCCCACACAAGGTTAGCCCTTAAAGAGTTTCAGGCCTCCTACTACTCTCACCACAAGAGTCAGTCCGCTCTAAGTGAGACTAACTGACTCCTTAGAGTGTCAAGATGCAACCTTACCTTGAATCCTTACCAAATTATATAGATGGGGCACCACCATGAACACCCACTAACAGGGGTCATGGAATTACGTC
>Ga0214544_1007626_pt1 | contig 18816 bp, 10 predicted proteins | sample CNSS3metaG_FD_160074 | JGI IMG/M metagenome (GOLD analysis project Ga0214544, IMG submission 160074) | Root nodule microbial communities from cowpea collected in UCLA plant growth center, Los Angeles, California, USA - CNSS3 | ecosystem: Host-associated > Plants > Roots > Nodule | place: USA... | reverse complement strand
CATTTCTGGTCAATGTGGGACTTAGACTCACACTTGGATTCCTAACAATCTCCCCCTCAAGGGTGAGTCCCTTCAACCACATTGGTACACTCCCTCTCTAGCGAAAGCTGCCCAACCACGAGTACTCATTTTTTGCCCTTTTCTGTACCGCCGTTATTCTTAACGGGACACGCTTACCTGGAACCCTTACCTGGGACTCTTGCCAGGAAGACTTTCGATACTAGGACCATACTGGTACTACACTCGTCTGAGCCGATATTAACCATCGGCTCTGATACCACTTGTCAGGTTTTACAGAGGGGGTTTCACTGGGGAGAACAACACCAATGAGATCTGAGCCTAACCACATAAGACACTGACACCACTCTCAACCCAAAACCTTAAGGCGATGGGTTTATGGGTCTTTATTCTTATATAGTGCTTGACTTTCTCATTTCTGGTCAATGTGGGACTTAGACTCACACTTGGATTCCTAACACATACATTAACAATTATAAATTTATTATTTGTAAGAATTATTGTACATTTTTCATTATTCATATATGACGTATCTATCACGTATCGTATCCTATTATTTTAAAAATTAACATATTGACGTATCGGATACGTGTCATATCCAATACATGTATCGTATTTGTGCATCATAGATCACAACATTTTTATGATTTTGATTTGATCATTTTTGTTTTTCTTATAATTTTTAATTTTTGACCAAATTTCAGCATCTTGAAACAAATTTAGTGACCAAAATAATCTTACATTACAATAAAAATTAATAGAAAATTAAATACATCTTTTACACTGAACATATAAATTTATTACAATTTTTTCAATATAATTTTCAAGCTAAAATTAATTATATTTTAACTGCATGATAAATAAATAAATAAAAATCAAATGAGTCTATAATAAATTTTTATGGTATTCAATAAATTTAAATTTTTAATTGAATTCTCACAATTAACTTTTTTTTTATGTTAAGTTAATTATGTTAAGTGATTCACATTATTATTTTATCATGTCATGTTGATGAGTTATAGTCATGCCAGATGTAATTTTGTTATTTTATTATTTTAAAAAATTTATAAATTTTATAATTTTAAAATTTTAATATTTATGATTTTATGATTTTATCATGTTGTTCTATTGTTATATTGTCATGTCGTCATATTGTTATATTTTCATATTATTATATTTATATCATCTTATTGTTATATTGTAATATTATCATACTGTGTTAGAAATGTATAAGCCATGAGAGAATAAAAGATGCGTACAACAAAATGCACAAGAAAAGTTTGGATAAAAACCAACTCAAGAGAGTTTGCTTCGCGGATTTATTAGAACCTTTTTGTTCAATATATATAGTACAATGTCTCATCATATAAAGGGAAAAGTAAAATATATTTGATAATAATAAAAAAGAATCAAATATATGATATCTCTATCAATATAAATAAAAGCAGAAGATATATAATATCTTTATCACCCCTTCTCAAAGTGGGCATGAAGATTGTAAAGACCCAACTTGGAAGTAGCAACTCGGAAAGTAGAAGAATGCAAGGACTTAGTAAACATATCAGCAAGTTGACTTCTAGAAGGAACATGGAGAAGGTGAATAAGACCATCAACAAGCTTTTGTCGAATAATGTGGCAATCAAGTTCTATGTGTTTGGTTCTCTTATGAAAAGTGGGATTCTTGACAATGTGAATAGCATAATTGTTGTCACAATAGGCAGTGTAGGGAGTGGGAACAGAAAAATGTAAATCCTGAAAAAGGTATTGAATCCATTGTAGTTCACATGCCAGGGATGCCAAGGCACGATACTCAGCCTCAGAGGAAGACCGTGAAACAGTGGTTTGTTTCTTAGACTTCCAAGCAACCAAAGAGGTGCCTAAGAAAACACAATGTCCAGAAACAAAGCGTCGAGTAGTGGCACATGTTGCCCAATCAGAATCAGAAAACGCCTGAATTTTAAAAGAGGTATTGGATTTATACAAAAGGCCATATCCAGGAGCATTTTTCAAGTACCGAATGATTAGTAAAGCCTGCTGCATATGTGGTTCACGCCGAGAAGAAACAAATTGACTAAGTTGTTGGACAACAAAACTAATATCAGGCCTGATGTTAGTCAAGTGAAGTAATCGTCCAACCACCTCCTTTGAAGCCCTCTGCTCATGCTAGCATGGTTGATATTGTCTCCTCTACTGCCGATCTTCGTGCCGGGAAAGATGACAAAGCTGAAGCTCAATTTGGTTTCTCTAGAGAGCAGTATGAAGCTCTTCTCGCATTGATTCAGCAGTCTCCCAATGATTCTTCTTCCACAGCTACTGTTGTTCATCAATGTACTACCAAACCCACAGGTTTTGTTTTTTCCTTTTCTTCTTGGATTTTAGATAGTGGTGCTATTGACCATATTTGTCCTTTTAAATCTTTATTTCAAAATCTCAAACCTAATTCTCCTATTTCTATACATTCACCCACTAATTTCATAAAAATATTATATATCTCCTGCTTTTATTTATGTTGATAGAGATATCATATATTTGATTCAGTCTCCCAATGATTCTTCTTCCACAGCTACTGTTGTTTATCAATGTACTACCAAACCCACAAGTTTTGTTTTTCCATTTTCTTCTTGGATTTTAGATAGTGGTGCTATTGACCATATTTGTCCTTTTAAATCTTTATTTCAAAATCTCAAACCTAATTCTCCTATTTCTATACATTCACCCACTAATTTCATAAAGATATTATATATCTCCTTCTTTTATTTATATTGATAGAGATATCATATATTTGATTCTCTTTTATTATTATCAAATATTCTATTTTATTTTGTTTTTTACTTTTCCCTCTATATGATGGGACATTGTACTCTATATATTGAACAAAAGAGTTCTAATAAATCCGCGAAGCAAACTCTCTTGAGTTGGTTTTTACCCGAACTTTTCTTGTGCGTTTTTTTGTATGCATCATTTCTTCTTTCTCTCATGGCTTATACATTTCTAACATGGTATCAGAGTCAAATTAAAGCCTATCCTAACGAACTTTCTTGGACATTCTATTCCACCTGATATCAGGTCGCTAACGGATCACCCATTAATTTCTAGTCCCACGCACGAGATGTATATACCTCGACGTGAGGGGGTGTGTTGGAAGTCCTACATAAGGCAATTTCATAGTATATAAGTGAGGTGCAAATCTCACCTTACAAGTCGGTTTTGTGGGGTTGAGTTAGGCTTAAAGTCCACTTCTAACATATTGTCCTATCATTAACAAATCGTACAATTTAATTTGATTACTTCTTTTAAGTGGGGAACTTTATATTACTTCTTTTATATTTTTTAAAAATTTACTAATCAATATTTTTTTTGTTATGCAATGGGATTTACCTCATATGTACAATAAATTTAATTTAATTATAAGTTACAAAAACCAACCCTTATTGCTTACACTACATGATTGGCTTGAAGAAAAAAAATAGGCCAAACAAGATAGGACAAATAAGTGAACATCAATAAAAAAATATTTGGGGAGTTGCGTGTTACTTTTCGTATAATTTTTTAAAATTTAATAACCAATCTTTTTTTTTCATCCAAGTGGATGTACTTCTTATGTTCCACTAATTTTTTTATAAGTTAGACAAATCAACTCTTGTTGTTTGCACTTGGTGGCTGGCTTGAAGAAAAAAATATAGGCTACTAAATGGAGCACAATAAGTAAATAAGTGGAGAGGTGCGTATTACTTCTCGTACAATTTAATAAAATTTTCTAATCAATCTTTTTTGTCATATAATGAAATGTACTCTTATGTACCATGAATTTTAATATATGTCAAAAAATTCAACCCTTATTTCTTGCACTAGGTGGCTGTCTTAAAGAAAAAAAATAGGTCACTAAATGGGGCTTAATAAGAAAATAAATGGGGAGCTGTCTATTACTTATTATATTATTTTTTAAAATTTACTAATCAATATTTTTTTGTTATGCAATGGGATGTAACTCTTATGTACCATGAATTTAATTTAATTATAAGTTAGAAAACCAACCTTATTGCTTGCACTAGGTGGTTGGCTTGAAGAAAAAAATAGGCTAATAAATGGAACGCAATAAGTAGATAAATGGAGAGGTGTGTATTACTTCTCTTAAAAAAATTTAAAATTTTCTAATCAGTCTTTTTTTTCTCAACTAATGAGATGTACCTCTTATGTACCATGAGATTTAATATATGTCAAAACAATTCAACGCTTATTTCTTGCACTGCTCGCTTCAAAAAAAAAAAATAGGCCACTAAATAGGCTCAATAAGAAAATAAGTGGGGAGTTGTTTATTACTTCTTATATTATTTTTTTAAATTTACTAATCAATCTTTTGTTGTTATGCAATGGGATGTACCTCTTATGTAACATGAATTTAAGTTAATTATAAATTACAAAAATCAATTCTTGTTGCTTGCACTAGGTTGCTAGCTTGAAGAAAAAATAGGTCAAACAAGATAGACAAATAAGTGGACGCCAATGAAAAAAATATTTGGGGAATTGCATGTTACTTTTCGTACAATCTTTTAAAATTTAATAAGCAATCTTTTTTTTTTCATCCAGGGGATGTACTTCTTATGTTCCACTATTTTTTATATAAGTTAGACAAGTCAACCTTGTTGCTTGCACTAGGTGGCTGGCTAGAAGAAAAATATGGGCTAATAAATGGAGCACAATAAGTAAATAAGTGAAGAGGTGTGTATTACTTATCGCACAATTTATTAAAAATATAGGCCACTAAAAGGGGCTTAATAACAAAATATGTGGGTAGCTGTTTATTACTTATTATTATTTTTTAAAATTTACTAATCAATCTTTTTTGTTATGCAATGGGATGTAACTCTTATGTACCATGAATTTAATTTAATTATAAGTTAGAAAACCAATCCTTATTGCTTGCACTAGGTGACTGGCTTGAACAGAAAACTAGGCTAATAAATGGAGCACAATAAGTAAAGAAGTGGAAAGGTGCATATTACTTCTCTTAAAATTTTTTATAATTTTCTAATCAGTCTTTTTTTGTCATCTAATGAGATGTACCTCTTATGTACCGTGAATTTTAATATATGTCAAAAAATTCAACCCTTATTTCTTGCACTAGGTGGCTGGCTTAAAGAAAAAAATAGGCCACTAAATGGGCTCAATAAGATAATAAGTGAGGAGTTGTTTATTACTTCTTATATTAGTTTTTAAAATTTACTAATCAATCTTTTATTGTTATGCAATGGGATGTAACTCTTATGTATAATGTTATGTATAATGAATTTAATTTAATTATAAGTTAGAAAACCAACCTTATTGCTTGCACTAGGTGGCTGGCTTGAAGAAAAAAATAGGCCACTAAATCGGCTCAATAAGAAAATAAGTGGGGAGTTGTTTATTACTTCTTATGTTGTTTTTTAAAATTTCTAAAATTTACTAATCAATCTTTTGTTGTTATGCAATGGGATGTAAGGTACAATGAATTTAATTTAATTATAAGTTAGAAAACCAACCCTTATTGCTTGCACTAGGTGGCTGACTTGAATAAAAAAATAGGCCAAATAAGATAGGCAAATAAATGGACGCCAATGAAAAAAATATTTGGGGAGTTGTGTGTTTTCGTACAATTTTTTAAAATTTAGTAATCATTCATTTTTTTTTCGTCCAATGGGATGTATTTATTATGTTCAACTAATTTTTTTATAAGTTAAACAAATCATCCCTGGTTGTTTGCACTAGGTAGGTGACTTGAAGAAAAAAAGAAATAGGCTAATAAATGGAGCACAATAAGTAAAGAAGTGGAGAGGTGCGTATTACTTCTCTTACAATTTTTTAAAATTTTCTAATGAATCTTTTTTGTCAATCCAATGAGATGTACCTCTTATGTACCGTGAAATTTAATATATGTCAAAAAATTTAACATTTATTTCTTGCACTAGGTGGCTATAGGCCACAAGATGAGACTCAATAAGAAAATAAGTGGAGAGTTGTTTATTACTTCTTATATTATTTTTCAAAATTTACTAAACAATTTTGTTTGTTATGCAATGAGATGTAACACTTATTTACTATGAATTTAATTTAACTATAAGTTAGAAAACTAACCCTTGTTGTTTGCATAGGTGGTTGGAAATATAGGCCAATAAATGGTGAGCTTTGTATTACTTTTTGTACACTCTTTTAAAATTTACTAATCAATCTCTTTCTGTTATGCAATGGGATGTGCCTCTTATGTAACATGAATTTAATTTAATTATACAAAAATCAACACTCTTATTGCATTCACTAGGGGACAAACTTGAAGAAAAAAAATAGGTCAAACAAGATAGACAAATAAGTGGACGCCAATGAAAAAAATATTTGGGGAGTTGCGTGTTACTTTTCATACAACTTTTTAAAATTTAGTAATCATTCTCTTTTTTCATCCAAGGGATATACTTCTTATGTTCCACTAATTTTTTTTTATAAGTTAGATAAATCAACCTTGTTGCTTGCACTAGGCGGCTGGCTTAAGAAAAAAATAGGGTAATAAATAAAGCACAATAAGTAAATAACTGGAGATGTGCGTATTACTTCTAGTACAATTTTTTAAAATTTTCTAATCAATCTTTTTTTGTAATCCAATGATATTTTCCTCTTATGTACCGTGAATTTTAATATATGTCAAAAAATTCAACCCTTATTTCTTGTACTAGGTGGCGGCTGGCTTGAAGAAAAGCATGGTCAATAAATTGGGCTCAATAAGAAAATAAGATGGGAGCTTTATATTACTTCTTATACAATTTTTAAAATTTTACTAATCAATATTTTTTGTTATGCAATAGGATGTACCTCTTATTACCATTAATTTAATTATAAGTTACAAAAGCCAACTTTTATTGCTTGCATTAGGTGGTGGGTGACTGATAGAGATGGCAAATAAACACGTCTCCGTGGCTATTGCCCGAACCCGACCCCGTTTTGACGGGGAATCCCCACATTAACTGGGTATGGATATGGGTATGGGATTCCCCGACTTTTTCAATTGGGTATGAGGATGGGTATGGGATGTACATATCCCCACCATAATACCCGTCCCCGCCATATCTTTAAATTTTTACAATTAATTAACCATATATATAAATATATATATATATATATATATATATATATATTCTAATTTTTTTTTTTGTCATGAAACTCATTTGCATCTCCAATATATTTTTTAATCTTATCATAAACTTTATGTAATTATGTTAAAATGATGTATGTCAATTAAAAAAATTTATGTCTCACATTTGAATATTTCTATTATTGTTTAATATTTTTATTTATTGTATACTTTCCTTTCACATGAGAATGTTTAATATTCTCAATTTAAATGTTTAATAGCATAAACCTTTCACTTACTAGGTAATATAAAAAAAATTATTTACTTATTATTATTATTATTATTAATTTTTGTTTCATTTGAAGAACTTTTTTGTTTCATTAAAACAATTTTCTATTTCTCAACTATTGAGTATATATGTTGATATTATAAAAGTTTTATTAGATCTCTAAGGTATTTTTCATCTTATCATATCCTTAATTATACATTTGTTTTCCTTTGTGCGATTTTTTTACATATAGTCTCTCAAATTGTTTCAAAGACACACATTTTTTAATTTTTTTATTTGTTGTTTATTTTCATCCTGTAAAATACTATTTCGATATATTTTATTTAATTATTTTTTATTTTATAACTTATTATCAATCATACTGTAATTTTTCACTATAATTATATAAATAACTTTTATTTACTACAATATAAAAATTTAATGTAATTGTCATGAATATTTTTTTTATCACCATCCAACATATAATGGAGTTTAAAATATACAATATTTATGTCAAAATTTTATTATTATGTTTATTATTTTTTCTTTGCGTCATTTTGATCAAATGATGTACTAACACTTTAATTAGTGTATAAAAAAGAGATTCATTAGAATTTAAAAAATTGAAGTAAACAAAAATTTAAAATATATTTTAATTTGAATATTTATTTCAATTTTATATTTTTTAAAAATATTTTAAAATTTTATCAACTAGGTCTCATTAATGTTTGCAAATTGGTATTCTAATTTAAAATGTAAATAATTATAATTTATTTCAAAGTATTTGATATCGAAATTGAATATTTGATAATATTATGATTCCTTTATCGTAATTTTTTATTATTTTATAAAAATTAATTAAAATTTATGTTGAAGTAGTAAATAAACGGGTACGGGTATGGGTACGGGATTATACCCGTTACCCGATGGGGATGAGAATGGGATAAAACTTTGATACCCGTTGAGTTTGGGTATGGGGATGATTATGAATTCTTTTTACGGGGATGGGTATGGGATAGTGAAACCCGTCCCCGCCCTGCCCGATTGTCATCCCTAGTGGCTGACTTGAAGAAAAAAATAGGTCAATCAAGATAGCCAAATAAGTGGGCCCTAGTGAAAAAAAAATGTGGCGTATTACTTTTCGTACAATTTTTTAAAATTTAGTTATCAATATTTTTTCATCCAATATGATGTACATCTTATGTACAATGAATTTTATTATAACTTAGACAAATCAATCATTGTTGCTTGCACTAGGTGGCTGGCTTGAAAAGAAAAAATAGGCCAATAAATGGGGCACAATAAGTAGATAAGTGGGGAGTTGCGTATTACTTTTTGTATAATTTTTTAAAATTTTCTAATCAATATTTTTTTCCTCCAATGAGATGTACCTCTTATGTACCATGAGTTTTAATATATGTCACCCATTATTTTTTCACTAGGTGCTGACTTGAAGAAAAAAATAGGTCAAAAATAAGTAAATAAGCGAGAAACTGTCAATATTTTAAAATTTACTAATATTTTTTTTGTTATCCAATGGATTTAAATATGTTTCGAGTTTATGAAAAATAAATATATTTTTATTGTTTTCAGTAAAGGTTACTATATTTTACTTCTTATATTGTTATTATTATAATTGAGTAGGTTTTCTAGTTTGTAAATTTGTTCAAAAGTTATTTAAAAATAACTATTCTATTTTTTATTTATAATAAAATTAAGTTTTTTTTCTTACAAAAATATGTATAATGCTAAAATAAGTCATTAAAAAAATACCTGGTAACAAACTAGTCTATTTACCAATTTTGCCTTATGTTCGAAAAAAAAAACAAGTGTATTGCAGATTTAAATATGTCTTGAGTTTACGTAAAATAAATATATTTTGGTTTTGTTCACAGTAAATTGATATATATTTTTTTAAATAAGAATCATTATTTTTTATATTTAATCCCGACAATATATAATATGTTAGGTACAATGTCTTTTAAAATATTAGTTTTTAAAATTTATGCTATTTATTGTTACTATTTTATTTTAAAGGTCAAAATTATTGATTCTAAGATTTGAAAAATATGATGGACGTTAACATTGAAATTATATTTTTTATAAAGAGAAAAAATGATGGTTTTGAAATAAATGAATAAAGTTGTTTAATGCAAGCTCTAAAATAAATCTAATCTTTAACAAAGGATAAAAAGCACTAGATGTAATTAAAAAATTAAAATCTTCAAGAAGTACAGATGGCAAAATATGATTGGATAGCGTTACATCATTTTGTGTCTACATTTCTCGTGAATTTTTATTTAATATTTGATATTAAAACAAAATATTAGAAGTTCTGTCCAAGAGCGAAAAGGAAGAACTTAGAAGAAGGAACCGAGGATTGTTTTTCCCCTTCCAATTCAGACCCTTCCATTCCAACCGGTACCTTCTTTCTTCTTCTGCGATTCCATTTCGTGTTTTCTTTTACTTTTTCATCCAATTTTGTATAGTTTCTTGGATCTGATTCCAAGTTAGGGCTTATCTTGGATTGGGGTTTCATTTTCAACATGCCCTTTCTTAATCGTTATAGCTTTCTTGTTTGATTCTTCTGTTTCATCTCAAATGCATTATATCTAGGGCAGATTAAATTAATTACACGGGCAATTGATAACTTGGGTTTTCAGATGTTGATTCAATCATTACATTGGCTTTATGCAGAGAAGAAATCATGAAGCTGAAAACATACGCTGGTCTCAGTTTCATTGCAACTCTGGCTATTATATATCATGCATTTAACAGTAGGGGTCAGTTTTATCCGGCAATGGTGTATCTCTCAACTTCCAAGATCAGTTTGGTGCTTCTTCTCAACATGGGTCTGGTCTTTATGTGTATTCTGTGGCAATTAACCAAGAAGATTTTCTTGGGTTCCCTCCGTGAGGCGGAGGTTGAGAGGTTAAACGAGCAATCGTGGAGGGAAGTCATGGAAATCCTCTTTGCAATCACCATTTTTAGGCAAGACTTCTCTGTAACATTTCTTGCGATGGTTACGGCATTGTTGTTGATCAAGGCTTTGCATTGGTTGGCTCAGAAGAGAGTCGAGTACATCGAGACCACTCCTTCAGTGCCCATGTTGTCACATGTCCGAATTGTATCTTTTATGGGGTTCCTTCTTCTCTTAGATAGCCTTTTCTTATACAGTTCATTGAAGCATTTGATAGAAACTTGGCAGGCCTCGGTTTCACTATTCTTTTGTTTCGAGTAAGCTTTCTTCTTCCTTTTCGAGTACTGCAGCTGAACTTTTAGTTTTTCGATAAGATATGTCATGAATTTCAGAATGCTGTTTATTTAACTTTTCTGTTTGACTTCGATTTGATTCAATCATGCGTAAATCCATTTAGTCCGTGTTGATATATGAATTTCACATTTTGGTTTAATTCTCAATAATCAAATTTCTTGTTTGACAAAGATAACTAATGATTGGTGAGAGGCCACATATATAATTCGTTTAAATGATGAAAATTTAGGTGTTTATCTGACAGAATATTTGTTTCTATCTCAGGTACATGATACTGGCAACCACCACCGTGTCAATTTTTGTAAAATATATTTTCTATGTTAGTGACATGCTTATGGAGGGACAATGGGAAAAGAAACCAGTCTTCACTTTTTACCTGGAACTCATTAGGGACTTGCTTCACTTGTCTATGTATATGTGCTTCTTTCTTGTAATCTTTGTGTAAGTGATAAATCAACTCTTTTATACATTTATTTATAGCAGTCTTCGTATGCATGCACTACACAAGTCATTAGTCACAGTATGTGTATTTGTATGACTCTCATTTACACGTGCATTTAGCCGTTGGACTGCACTTAGAAACAGATTCAATCATAATTGACAATGATACTAATAGTTTCTATATTTCATTAACATGTATACATTTGATTTATTTGCTTTTCCTGGTCATGCTATTTTGGTTAGATTATCCAATTAACATCCACTGGTTATATTTTCTCCTGTACTAACTTATAGTTGATCTATTAGAAACTATGGTATTCCCTTGCACCTTATACGGGAGCTGTATGAGACGTTTAGGAACTTCAAAGTCCGTGTTGCAGATTACATACGTTATCGTAAAATCACTTCAAATATGAATGATCGATTTCCAGATGCAACACCTGAAGAGCTTAATGCGTGAGTTATAACTTGTGACATTTCTCTTATTAATTTAATATTCATGCATATTGAATATAATAACTTAAATGGATATGCAGAAGTGATGCAACCTGCATTATCTGCCGTGAAGAGATGACTACAGCCAAGAAACTTATATGCGGACATCTCTTTCATGTTCATTGTCTCCGATCATGGCTGGAGCGGCAGCATACGTGCCCCACCTGCAGAGCCTTGGTTGTACCACCAGAAAATGGAACAACTGGAGCTGTAGGGCCGCAAGGATCACAGGCCGATGGTCAACGGCAAGGTAATTATATGATAATCACTCACTATTGTTAAACATTTTAGTTATGTACTTGATGTCAGAAGTGAACTGATCTTATTTCCAGAGGTACAGTGTGTTTGGAACCCAAAATGGACAACTAGAGTTGGAAGCATGATTCTGACTAATTGACACTTTTTCTATCTGCACCCTCCAACGTAGTTTTTACAATCATTTTAATTTTACCGTTTACTTTTGTAATGTGTAATTTATTTTTTATTCACCTGTGAAGACTTCCTCATTAATCTTTTAATGTTTCGTATGAAGCTCATAAAGATCCTATTATTTATTTATTTATATATATATATATATATATATATATATATATATATGTATATATATATTCTCTTAAAATATTTTGAGTGTAATATCTGTAAAGTTAAATAAGCATAGCAACACATGTAATTGTAAACATTGTGACTCTGCATGTGTGTTTGTGTATTATTTAATATTGTTTATTTTCACCTTGAACAGGAACTGGGGCAGGCGGAGAAAGCGCTGCTCAAAATGAGGCTACGGATAATTTGAGTCGACATCAAGCCAGACTCCAAGCTGCTGCTGCTGCTGCTTCCATATATGAGAAGTCTTATGTGTACCCTTCTGCAAATTCTTTTGTATGGTATGTCATTTCTGCTTGGACAATTAGGCAATAAGTCATTTGTGCTGTGTATTTTTTTTTTCGTTATTAATGTTATGAGGGGTTCTAGCAACACTCTAAAACTCTAAAATTTTCGGAACTACCAAGTTATGGGTGGGGTTCATCAAATAAGATGTGGGACTCCCAAATCTTAATTTCAACCTATATTGAGTGTTACACAATACTCAAAAACTATCCTATTGGTTGCTACGAGGCTTCCGCCTCTGATGCCTCAAAATATTGAATATAATCTTCAAAACTTGTTTGATATAGTGATGGTACTCTATATATTGAACAAAAGAGTTCTAATAAATCCGCGAAGCAAACTCTCTTGAGTTAGTTTTTACCCGAACTTTTCTTGTGCGTTTTTTTGTATGCATCCTTTCTTCTTTCTCTCATGGCTTATACATTTCTAACATTGGTATCAGAGTCAAATTAAAGTCTATCCTAGCGAACTTTCTTGGACATTCTATTTCACCTGATATCAGGCCGCTAACGGATCACCCATTAATTTCTAGTCCCACGCACGAGATGTATATATCTCGGCGTGAGGGGTGTGTTGGAAGTCCTACATAAGGCAATTTCATAGTATATAAGTGAGGTGCAAACCTCACCTTACAAGTCGGTTTTGTGGGGTTGAGTTAGGCTTAAAGCCCACTTCTAACATATTGTCCTATCATTAACAAATCGTACAATTTAATTTTATTAATTCTTTTAAGTGGGGAACTTTGTATTACTTCTTTTAAATTTTTTAAAAATTTACTAATCAATATTTTTTTATGCAATGGGATTTACCTCATATGTACAATAAATTTAATTTAATTATAAGTTACAAAAACCAACCCTTATTGCTTACACTACATGATTGGCTTGAAGAAAAAAAAACAGGCCAAACAAGATAGGGCAAATAAGTGGACATCAATGAAAAAAATATTTGGGGAGTTGCGTGTTACTTTTCGTACAGTTTTTTAAAATTTAATAACCAATCTTTTTTTTTCATCCAAGTGGATGTACTTCTTATGTTCCATTAATTTTTTTATACTTTTCTAAACTTTATTTTCGAAACCTTTACCAATTCAATTCTTTAGTTTTTTAACATAAGAATTTAACCAATGTTTTGCATTCTCCTCCTCCATACTAATGAAAGCCAATTCCATTTTTTTAGTTGGTTTGATTTTGCCACACTTCAAAACATCTCATGAAAACCAATTATCACTTTTAGGGACTAAAAATTGTATATTAAGTTGTAAGGTGAATTAATTCCACTTAGAAGGAATGCGGGGTTTTAAAGCCTGAAATATTTTGGTTAAGCCATTCCTTGAATTGGCCAAAATGACTGCTCTGAATTGTTAGTTTGACATGGCATGATAACGGTGCCGCTTTTTATCATTTAATTGACCCCTATAGTAGGGGAAAAATGGTTGCTATTTTGCTATTCGTTGAATGAGAGACTGGGACATGGACCACTTTGTTCTGCTTTGACAAAGCTACGGTTTGAGTGTGGAATATGAATTCTGATTTCTTTCAAAATTGCCATGTTATTTCCAAAGTGACTAGTTTGAAGTGAGAGTAGAGAATTCGTGAAAATCAGTTGAAGAAAACAAGAAAACAAAAATAACTAAGACGAGTTTTCAATTTTATGCTCTAAAGAACAGACTATGGAGAACATGTTTACCAAATAATTGGATAAAAAACAGTCACCCACAGTCTTGAAAACAAAAATATTTCAAGAATGATAGTCAATCATGCTTTTAATAGCTTGGTTTGTGCGTGAATCCAATTGAATATTGGTCTGATTTTGGAAAATATAAACTCTTAAAATTGATTTTATGCTTTGATATAGAAGTGTGATCTGTACAATTATTGTCTAAATGAGTTTGAATATAGTGCTTCACTGGTATAGAAATTGTATTTCCAGATCTGATTTGTTAATAATCATATTGTCCTTTGTGAAGTTTGTCGTATCACATTTTTCACTGATTATTGTTCCTCATTCGTTTGCTATAAGATGACTGATTAACAAGACAAAGTACCAATTTTGTGATCTCATTAAAAATTGATAATATTGAACTAGTCTAAAAATGTTTAATTTGATAAAGCCTCTTCTTAAACTGACAGTTCTCCTGGGTACACTCTCCATCCTCCGGTGACTGAATCTACTAATACAGACAGTAGTGGAGGGCAGACTTCCCGCGAACAAACACAAAGTCGGTTTCTTACCGCTGGTGGACCAACAAATGAATCTTATCCTCCAATGCAACACTTCCAATTTCTACCTTCCCAACCATATGCAGCCCTTGTGAATTATGGAAAAGGGTTTGAAAATGATCCAAATATCCCAAGCTCTCATCTGGAAGCTCATAGAAAACTCCTTCAATTCCAGATTCAGGTATGATGTGTTCTCTTTTCTCTTTACCAGCACAGTAAGTGGTATGTCATCTTGGGTTTACCTAAATATGAAAGGTCACCTTTGACAGTTATGATGAGCACCAAATGAATAGTCCTTTGTCCCGCATGCATACTAGATTCTGCTCCACCAAGATTTACTGATACTATTGTTTTAAATAACTTTCACAAAAATTAGGCTCTTGTAAGCACCGAGAGTAACGAATGAATGCATATAGATAGTTTGACTGCATCAATGTGGTCAGTGCATGGTTCCGATCACCGTGTAATTAAATTGTTTCATGAAAGATTATGTTTTCATTATTTAAATTAACACAAATCCCCCCGTCACCCCACAGATTCTGCAAAATCAGCTCGAGATTCTGCAGAAGACAAGGTCTGATAGTAGTGTAGATGAGGGCACATCTTCATCAGATAGCAGAGGCAAGAGTGTCATTTCCTCATCTGAATCTGGTCATGCTTATACTGAGGAGATTCAAGATGGAAAAGCGTAAGTTGGCTGTTTATTTCTGGTTGATGCCAGGAGGAGAGACTGTCAAATGTAGATATAGGAAGAAGAGAACATAGAAATCACAGCATTGCTCTAATGTGAAATCTGCTATTGGTGATATACTAATCTTGTAAATGCTTAGTGCCCTTAAAAATGATTTATTTTGGCTTTTTTTTTTTTCTTGTTTTGTGGATTGTACGCTTATATTAGCCTTAAACAAACATCTTTTGATCAGAAAGTTTGGATTTATTGAGGCATATTGTTTCCCCTTTAAAGTGGGGGTGTCTCATCAATGTGAGGTATATTGTTTTCCTATTAAAGTAGGGATTTATTCCAGAAGAGAGACTTGTTTTAGAAATCAAAATAAATGTTTCTAGAGCATTACAATTTCAGGCAATGATTGAAACTCGGATATCAAATGTGTATTACTAGTATGTGGGTAAGGGTATGATTAGTTAGAAAAGTACATCCTTAATGGCACAATATTTGTTACTCTAGACATATTTTTTTATCGATAAAAGTTAGTTGTCAGATTTTGTTAATGGAGTCGATTCAAACTTCCGATCCTTTTCACACTAGTTAAAATAAGTGATAGGGCTTCAGGATTACGAGTAAAAACAGGTTAGATAATTTGTTTTTGGTTGTTCATTACATGTTTAGTCTGTTTTATTGGTCATGTTAAAATATTTATTGATTTATTGATGTACAAACCTTCGTTAAAGAACTTGAGACACTGATCACTTTTAGTGATTTTCTCTTCTAACTATATGAAGGTTGAACTTAAAACTTAACGAATTCTGGTCTGATTTTTTATTTTATTTAAATGTCTTTTTATTTATATTGGATAATTGTAAAATTTAATAATAAAAAAATCACACGACTTTATGGGTGAAAGAGATTGTAGATTCAACTTTTTCTCTAAATTTACAACAAATAATTGATAGTTTAAACTATTTATTGATAATCTTATATCATTATCATTGATAATTTAATATATAAAAATTAAATTATTTTAAAATAGACGAGTAAAATAATTGTTAGGTTATTATATTTAGTTTTCTATGTATAAAATTATTTTAAGATGGACGAGTAAAATAATTATTAGGTTATTATATTTAGTTTTCTATGTTATTATATAATTATGTATAAAATTAAAGTAACCAAGCTGTACATGTTAATCTCAACAGGGCCATGATTTCAGCAAGTGTTCAAACTTCTTTTTAAAAAATATATGATATAAATAAGCTTTTTGCAATCATTTATTCTTCTGTAGAACATATATGCCAATTCTGACTGCAGTGAAGACATCAAGTTTTCAAAAATGATTGAAAAATATGGGAATTACGTACTTTAATTTTCCATTGTTTTTCTATTCTACTTTGTACATTATCTTTTTGTTGTGTATCTCTTTCTTTTCATATAAACCAAAATCAAAATTAGTTCATTTTACTATACATATATTTTAAAAAAAATGCATTTATGTTTTCAAATTAAAAACGTAAATTATAATATTTTAATTTAGGGTGGAGAAACTATTCTATATTATAAACCCTAACAAAAAGAAGAAGAAGCAAGCTAGTAATTTACCTTCCCTTATTTTTTGTTTTATAATTTGTTCTATAACAAATTATAGAAATTATTCTATAATTTGTTCAAACACATGTTTTTGTTATCTATAGCTTAGGTATCACGAGGAAAGGAAATGAACTTGTTTGTGTTTGTTAAAATGTCAGTCTGAGTTCGTTGTTATCCTTATTACAAATTAGTTTGCAACAGGATTTATTTAATAATCTTAATTTTTAAGTATGTTTTAAACATTTTAACATAAATCTTAAAAAATTGCAAAAAAGAAAAAGGTTTCCTATTGATACCTAACATAATATAATTAATCCCAAATGTTCTCTGTAAGTTAGTTGATCAGCCACCATATAACTTCATCTCAGTTCTTCGTGCTTCTGAGTCTCAGAGACACGAGAAACACAAGTGAATCCGTTTTTTCTATGAAAAAATATTATCATATTATAAAATTCTAAGTGAGTAAGTATACCAAACACTTTATCAACACTTATTATTATTATTATTATTATTATTATTATTATTTTATTCTTTCTACTCTGAAGTTTTCTTAGGCTATTCATGGAAATATTCTTCTACTCAGGTAACGTCCACGAAGTGTACAAAATGTGCATATATATTTTAAAAATGCTTATTTGGTAGAAAATGGGTAGGTGGCTCCATTAGGTTGACCGTGCAAGAATGAAGTAATCACTTTGAAATTTTAATTTAAAATAATTTAGCAGACACATTCTATTCTTGGTTCATAGAACTTAATGCTGCTTGACCACGACAAAGGAAGTAACAAAGTAGAAAAATAGATTTGAATAATACCAATAATTAGTGATCTTTTCATATAATTACTTCAAATGAAACCTAACAACACCATTGCTCCAATATCTTCCTCCGCTACCTCGTGGCAAGGTAAGATGATGCACGTGATATTTTCACCTACCCACTTCCTATCCACCCTTGCATACATATAAAAACCTAACTCCTCTCACGTCTTCAAACACACAACTTCAGCAACCTGAGTTATCAGCAACATCATCTGCCACTTCTATTGTTAGTTCCATATATCAAAGGAAAGGAAGATGGTGAGTGTGTCGGAGATCCGTCAAGCTCAAAGGGCAGAGGGGCCTGCAACCATCCTTGCAATTGGAACTGCTACTCCACCGAATTGTGTTGATCAGAGCACCTATCCCGACTATTACTTTAGAATTACAAATAGTGAGCACATGACCGATCTCAAGGAGAAGTTCCAACGCATGTGTAAGTTCTTGAATCAATATATGTATAGTCTTTTCACTTTCACATGATGTTTCATAATGTCTATTGTTGAATCAAGCTAATATTTGGTTTATGATGTTCCAGGCGACAAGTCGATGATCAAGAAGAGATACATGCACGTGACAGAGGAGGTCCTGAAGGAGAATCCCAACATGTGTGCTTACATGGCACCTTCTTTGGATGCGAGGCAAGACATAGTAGTGGTAGAGGTACCAAAGTTAGGGAAAGATGCTGCAGTGAAGGCCATAAAGGAATGGGGACAACCAAAGTCAAAGATTACACACTTGATCTTTTGCACCACCAGTGGCGTCGACATGCCTGGTGCTGATTACCAGCTCACCAAACTCCTCGGACTTCGCCCCTATGTCAAGAGGTACATGATGTACCAACAAGGGTGCTTTGCAGGAGGCACGGTTCTTCGATTGGCCAAGGATTTAGCTGAGAACAATAAGGGAGCCCGTGTGCTTGTCGTGTGTTCTGAGATCACTGCAGTCACCTTCCGTGGCCCAAGTGAAACTCACCTAGACAGTCTTGTGGGTCAAGCACTGTTTGGAGATGGAGCAGCTGCAGTCATTGTTGGTT
>Ga0214544_1007619_pt1 | contig 18822 bp, 12 predicted proteins | sample CNSS3metaG_FD_160074 | JGI IMG/M metagenome (GOLD analysis project Ga0214544, IMG submission 160074) | Root nodule microbial communities from cowpea collected in UCLA plant growth center, Los Angeles, California, USA - CNSS3 | ecosystem: Host-associated > Plants > Roots > Nodule | place: USA... | reverse complement strand
TTTTAAATAAAATTATCCAAAAAGAAATCTTTAAAATATAAAATTTAATAAAAAAATAAAGAATAAAAATGTATGAAGTCAAATTTAAAACAATTGTTCAATATTAATATTTATTTTACTAATAACTTTATTTTGATTACTTAATTTTTTTCTAAATATTAAAATAAAATTCATTAATAATTACTATCTAAGACAAATAATTATGAATGGATAGTAGATATCCGTCGATTGAATACCATGACACTTGTACCTTCCTTATCCATAAATACAAATGTTTTATCATCCCTACTCATGCTATTAATTTGGTTTTTTATGAAGGAAACAAATTGATTTAGATTTTTGACATATAAACTTTTATAAATTTTTATTGAAATATTCTTACAAATATATCCTTAATCATGAAAACAAACCTATTAACTATTGGATAAGTAACTCTCAAAGCAAAGCTAATTGTGTATCTTAACGTATCAAAGCTAATTTTGAAAGAAGTTTAATTAGTGTGATGATATCCACTTTCGTTCAAATATGTCAGTTTGGTATCTGCTTTTAAAAAGGTGTCAAGTGCATTTTAACTTTTGAAAAAGTGTCTCAATTAGGTCTTTTTCAGAAAAATTATTAACGGTGTTAATGGTGTACCACGTGTTAATTTCTTGTTTATTAATTTATTTTTTATTTTATTTATGGTTTAATTATGTTCTTAGTCACCATTTTCGGGTCAAAATATTAATTTGGTCCTTTTTCTTCCCGTCGTCTCAATTAGGTCCCCAATTTAGTTAAAATATCCTCAAAGTTGTCCTTTTTGTTAAGTTTTTGTAAACGCAGTTAACTAAACAGTGACATGGCATGGTTGGCCAATGCTGAAACAATGACAAGGATCAAAAATAAGTGATGTGGCAGCATAAAAGAAAGTTGATTTAAGAATTAAAATAAATTGGAATTAGGGTTTATCAATGTTAAAGAAATTGGGCATTTCATGGTTGCTTTCGTGATTGCTTTATTGGCACTTTAGCGGAGGAGCGTGGGATGAAGAGGGGAAGGAGATCTAGCCGTTGAATATTTATGAAAATTGGATTTGAAAAGCTTGAGAGAGAGGGAAGAAGAGAGGGAAGAACGCGAACATCACCAACGAAAGAAACATGAAGCCCCTTTCTTCTATTCTCTTTTCTTAATCACAGACTCTTCTTTCTTCTTTTGCTTCTTCTTTTGCTTCTTCTTTTTCTTCTTCTTCTTCTTCCTTTTTTCTTTCTATTGTTGTGTTGAGTTGGTTTCTGGATCGAATTGTCTTGATCTAAAACCATTAATTTGAGCTTAACTTTTGATGAATTTGTTGCTGATTATTGTTGATGTTATCGTTGATAATCGGTGAGTGGAGGAATGAGTGAGGTTGTTACTTTTTTTCTTTTAAAAATTATTGTTTTAATGGGAGAAGGGGAAGGTGAGAGGAGTGATTGTACTCCCAAGAATCTTGTGCCTAACGACATCGTCGCGAATGTGATTTTGTCGTCTGATGTTCCTGCCAAGAAGCTTGCCAGACAACTCAACTCATCGGCTTCAGCGGGATGCCACCAAAGTCGCTAGTGGTTTTGCCGCTACAGCCTTTTGCTTTTGTCAGGGTTGGGTGAGTTCTTGAATTCTATATATGTTTCTATCTTTTTCATTTCTCATAGAATTTCAGAGTTATGATAGAAGGAAGGTTTAATTGTGTTTTTTTTAAATGTTTGATTTTACAGTGATGCTTTTACACCTACCTCCACCACATTAACAAATGCTAGGGTTCTTCTTTCCCCAAACATTTGAGGTTGAAGATGAAGAACAATTGTCCATATTCATGTCTCAACGAAGGAAAAGGAGAAGAAGCTTTAGGGATTCATAACTTATGACACTTATTTGTGTTAAATAAAACGATTTTCACATTGCATTCCATATCTTATTGACACATTTCACTAACACAAATTCACCTCAACAACCACAAATGATGTTTACAAAAACTTAACAGAAAGGGCTACTTTGAGACATTTATCTAAATTGGAGACCTTATTGAGACAACTAGAAAAAGATTGATCAAATTAAGATTTTGACTTGAAAATGGGACCAAGAGCATAATTAAAGCTTTTATTTTTTATTTTTAATTTTTAAGTTTTTTTGCCACATGTTAAGTCCCTAGTGTGACACATGGCATTATCAATGCCACATGGCAAATCACTGTCACGTGTCACTGACACTATCAAGTGTCATTTTTTTGATTTCAATTTAGTTTCTACATATATCTATTTGTTTCAATTTAGTTCCCACATATGTCTATTTGTTCCATTTTAGTCCCTACATATGTTCTTTTGATTCAATTTAGTCCTAACTTTTTTTTTTCAAAATAGAGAAATATTGTCTCTCTCTCTTAAGAGACAAAATTTATTATTTATATAATGTTATAACATATTACATTTTTCTGAATTGTTAACTCATGTAAGTCATTTTGTAAGTAATTCTTAATATAAATATCAATACTTAATTTTGTAAGTCATTTTTAATAAAACAATTATAATATAATTAAAATGACGTTATAACATATTATATTTTTTTAATTGTTAACCCATGTTTTGATTCATGACTTTTACCACAAAATTTTAATATAAATGACAATACTTGATTTTGTTAGTCATTTTTAATAACAAATATTAATATAATATTTACATAAATAATAAATTTCATCTTACGAGAGAGACAATAATTTCCTATTTTGAAACAAAAATTAGGACTAAATTGAATTAGAAGGACATATATGAAGACTAAATTAAAACAAATAGTCATATGTGGAAACTAAATTGAAACAAATAAACATATGTGAGGACTAAATTGAAACAAATAGACATATGTGAAGACTAAATTGAAATAAAAAAAATGACACTTAGTATTGACACTAACACGTGATAGTACCTTGTCACGTGGCAATAATAGTGTCACATGTGGACCTGACACGTCGCAAAAAAATAAAAAATAAAAAAAATAAAAAAAATTTAAAAATTTAAAAATTTAAAAAAAATGAGAGTTTGACAAGTGGCATGTCAGCAGGGGTGGCTCAATAGTTTGAGAGGCCTAAATCAAACTTAAAAAATGAGACATTTTATTTAAATTTTTTTTTCGAACTTTTTTTAATGCAAAATTATTTATTAGATAGTCATAATTAATTTCATTAAACATTTCTTTCTCAATATATAATAGGACTAATTAAATAAAATTCATCAATATCCAACAAATTATCATGTTTTAAAGATTTTTCAAGATTGAAGCATTTTTCTTTCAAAAATGAAATATCTACACATTGTTCAAAAATGAAATACATAAGACATTTGCTCTTTTCTGTTCATAGCTCCTTTTTGTTATGCAATTAAAACCTCAATTATTCTTTTCTTTTGAATTTTTGAATAGCTTGATTCAAATTTTCTAGTTGACACTTCTATATATTTTTACATGAAATAAAAATGATAATATATAAAACACTATTAAAGATAAATATATAAAACAAATGAATTAAAACAATAAAACCAGGTTTTGGTTGTCAATAAAAGAAACTCGATAGTAAACTTGTAATATCTTGAAGTCTCAAGTCTCTTTTTCGTTCTTAATTCTCAATTTTTTCACAAACTTACAAAGTTGTTTATTTTAAGATTAATCATTAATAAAAATTAGAAAAAATTGTTCTTCTCAACTCGATAGTAAATCTTTTTTTTCCTAAATTTGAATTATCTTTCTATAAAAAACACAACTTTGAATTATGCTCCAATTAATCTATTATCCACCAAAAGACTAAACCATAATCTAATTAATAATTTTGTAAAAAAAATTCACTTCTTCCTCAAAATACATGCAAGAAAAACCTTTTGAACGAAGCTAATTATAGGACAAAACTATTAAAGGTTAGGTATCAATAGCATAAAAGTTTGTTTGGAAACATTAGTTTCAATACAAAAGAATTTTAAAATTATCTAAAATTTAATTAATCCTTAAAATTTATGTTTTGTGATTTTGTTCGAGTCTCTTCTAGCATATAGTTTTACATACAAATTATTTCAAAACTATCTAACTGGTATCGTCTTAAAAAAGTTACAATATTTAAGAACTTTATTTAACTGTGTTAAAAATATCAGGTAAAATTAATTAATACCTATCTTAAAAGTTTTAAAATTTGTTATCCATTGAATATGTAGTTCCACTATTATAAATAAATAAAAATTTCACATTAATGTTATCATATCTCCTGTCTTTTATTTTAAAAATGTTAACAGATAAGTCATTATTAATATTTTTATAAAATAACTTCACTCCATGGATACATTCTTTTATATCTTATAAGTTAGTTAGAAGCAATATAATAAAATAATTAGTATTTTTTTCAGAAACATATTAAAAGCTAAAACTACAAACTCTCACAAAAGGAAAACCTTTGTTATTGTAAAATAAAATATTAGAAACAAGTGTAATAGCTAAAATTTAAAAAGCAAAGGGAATATGTAATGCATGGATTCCTACAAATTTCCCTCAGATTCCTTGAATTGACCATGTCCTTTCTTCTGCACTTCCTCTTATTCTTGTGGTTTTTTGTACTGAAAATAAATAAAACATAAATGCAGAATGAATTATCACGATGAAACCAAGGGTGTGGAGCTGGATTCTGATGCCATGAAATTCACCGGTCGTAAACCTGGTGGACAATAGGCATGCATTGCATTCTCACAATGTAACTCCAATAGTCCACACTTCTCATCAACTTCATCACTTTCGGCAGCATCCTAATCGAAAAATAAATTCAGTGTCAATAAATTTTGAATCTAAGTCCCGACGTTAGATAAAAATAACAAAGTTAGATATAATATTAAAAAAAAAAAATGATAAAAATAACAAAGTTAGATATCATATTAAAAAAAAAAAAAATATAAATCCAATGTCTCAAGACTTAGACTTTAAGTTAAAATCGATATCAATCCCTCGTATGGATTGAACTAAAATCACACGGACATATATAATCTTTCTCTAATAAACCACTCGAAAGAAAAAAAAATCTCATCAGTGTATGAGAGTCTAGTTTATTTCAGTGAACAACTTAGATTGTTATGATAACATAGACATCGCAATTGCACAACTATAGGCTTCAAATTTATGCAGACTTTATTATTATTAGGATCTTTCTAATATGTGTCTAAAGGGGTTAAATATGTTTTTGGTCCCTTAATTTTTAGTGAATTTTGAATTTAGTCTATTTTGAAACTTTAGACCAATTTAGTCATTCATCTTTCGAAATACGTGAATTTAGTCCTTTTAATCAAATTTTGTTAGATTTATTTGATGTTTCGTACGCATTTTAGGATTGTATTTGAGTTGTTTATATTGTTTGATATATTTTGCTTTAATGTTAAGTCAAATATTACTATGAAACGCGTTTGAAATATCAAATAAACAACAAAATTTGATTAAAAGGACTAAATCCACATATTTTGAGAAATGAAAGACTAAATTAGTCTAAAGTTTCGAAATGGACTAATTTCAAGATTCACTAAAAGTTAAGAAATAAAATACATATTTAACCCATAAATCAATAATAGAAAGTTTTCTCTCCAAGCAGGAATGCATTAGAAACCACAGTGAAGATGCATAATAACAACTTTTTAATAACTTTTTGTCTTAGTTTCATTCTCTTAACCACGTCTCAAGTAACTGGTTAGCATTTATCTTATCTTTAACCATACAGCCTTGTCCTCATTAATAATTATAAGTAGTAACTTACCAGGAGAGAATAATGGTGGAAGGAAGGGAGAAAACGCATCTTGCAGTAATGATTGAACATCAACGTGAACGTGATTAATGGAATGGTTGAAATAGAAGCAGCTGGTTTTAACTTCAGTCCAAATAAACCAATCATGGTTATCTGCATCAGAATGATTGCAAGGAGAATGTAGTGATGAATGTACGGCCAATATTGTCCACATGTTTCGTAAGTAGTTTCGTACACATCTTGAATCTGCAAAGTTAAGTTTTGCACTTCTTTAAGACAGCGTTCATGGAAGAAAAAATGGAAAATACCTAAATGTGTGTGTGTGTGAATTGGATATTTTCCCATGTGCCTTTTCAGACTTCAGCATCAAAAAGGAAATATTACTGCAAAATCTAACTTACAATAATGATATTTCTTTAAACAATAATGTAGTTGAAGCATCAAGTATCAACCGTTGCATATATTATATATAGCGTCTATTGCCAACTTGCATGATACAATCCAACTCTAATATTAGAGGGTTGTTTCTAATGTTAACAATTTGATTGGTCTATTTCATAGAGGGATTCATTAAGGAAAAGATATTAGTATATTAATTAATGACCCACACTAAACCACATCAGGGAGTAAAGGACGTGAGTCAAAAAATGAGAATCATAATATCATTGTTCATCTTATATGGTGTTTACTTTTGTTATCTCTATTCAATGTGAAACTTAGACTCATACTTGAATTATTTCTAACACAATTGTTAAGTAACACAGGAGTACATAGTAAAGCATCTTAAACATCTTAAACAGAGCAAGTCTTTTAGTGTGCCTATGAATTTGTAATATGAAAAGCATGAAATGAGTGTTTGCAGGACAAAACTGACCTGATTGACAAAGACAACATAGCCCAAACAGAAGTAGACGATAAGAAACGGTAGCAACAATGGTGCCACTACTGCGTACACTATGCCGATTAGAACCGAGAGAGAGACTAAAGGGATTATTCTAAAGTAAGGAAATGAATAAAGATAAGGACTTTTATCTCTTTGAGAGCCATAAACACAAGACTTCAAAATATCCCAAATTAGCATGCCAGGCTGGAGAACCTCCAAAGAAAATCCAGAAAGACCATCTGTCAAGATGTATGTCACAAAGAAATCTGCCTACAATGAGTACAGAAGAAATCAAACTCATAAGAAGGACTATCCAAATGAAACAAAATTAGGCAAAATTAGAGTATCCAAATGAATTTTTGAAATTTGGAAAACCAAAATTGGATTCACATCAAGTCTAAGATGTTAAAAACATAGTTTAGCCTAAAATAGTTGTTGAAAATGTGGGTCAGTGATTGATGAAGAGTAGCAGAAATGAAGTAACATACTTGGGCAGAGACAGCTCCAGCAAGATGAGTTGGAATGGCTTTGGGTTGAGTAATAAATTGCCCAATTAAATCAAGAAGGGATCCTGATAACACACTCCAGAAGAACACATTTCCAACCAGAAAGTAGAAAACCATGTTGCAGGCTTTGATCTCCTCCTTACTTCTTGCAATACATCCAGCTATTTTAGCCATAGCAAACATTGTAAAAGGCACAATATATATAAATGCTTTGAGTACAACACTTGGAAGAAAACCAGTCACTATAGAGCTTAGTCCGGGTCTGATGAATGGACAATTTGTTCTCAGTCAGAAAAAAGATAAGAAACAAACACTCTATTTTCTAAGAAATAATGTGTCAGCAAATGTTTGATTTTCTTAATTATGAGAAGGGAAAGAAGTAGTTATGATTCTCACATGAGCTGCACAGCCGATGCTGGAGGAAACCATTTTTTAAGTTTCTCATATTTGGCTATTCCTTGAACAGCAGTAACTGGTATGGCAAAGAAAACTGTAAGCAAAGATGCTGCAATGACAACACCTAGTCTATAGAGTGGAACTACTCTGTAGGATACTCTCATATTCCTCCATGAAACATCCCTTGCTTCTGGAGCAGCTTCAGTGATCCAAAGAAGTGGATGTGAATGCTGTTGCAAATCAGCAGCTGCTGCAGCACCACACCGGGACTTGAATATTACAAAAGCAACAGCCAACTCCTAAGGTATCAGACAATTCAAGATACTTTATTCTCAGCTTTTGTAATCACACAATTCCAAGCGATGTGACACTAAATCAAACATCACAATACTAACAATTTTTATTTTTATTTTCAAAGAAGCAAATAGGAAAACACAACTAGAGAACATAACCATGTTCTCATAATGATATCGATATGGATTGTTAGCCAAAATATATCTTGCATATGTCTCAAGAATTCAGATAGTAATATCTCTTAAGGATACTAAGCTTATAATATTTTGATTTGTATTAAATTATTAAGACGTGAACTTTAAGCCTAACTCAACAAAACCAATTCCTAAGGTAAAGTTTGTATCCACTTATATACTATAAAATTGTTTTATCTCTAGTTGATGTGAGATTTTGAACACACTCTCCTCACTCTAAGGTATATACATCTCGAACTTGGGACTTCCAAAACAAATTTCCCCTTTTTATCATTAATAATACATCTAATGTTTTCCATAAAAAACCAAATAGTTTTATAATACCTCGAGAATTGAAGAAGAGAAAACACGCAAGCACAACAAGATGGACGTGTTTGTACAGTGTAGAGCTGCTACCTTTTTCTGGAGCATGTCTCTGCGTTGTAGCTGGTGAATCTTGTGACTAAGTGCTTGAAGCTTTTCCTCGAGCAAATCAGAATCAGCTTTTGAAGTGTTTCCATGTAATAAACCCGAGAGTGATAACCTATTCTCTCTTTTGTTGGCTATACAACTCTTTCTCATATCCTCTATTTTTCTTGAAAGAGACTTTGCTTGGCTCTACATGTAACGACATCTGTTAGAGGATCCATTACACACCAAAAATTCAAACTGAATTTGTTCTCTTTGATGCTTTGAACAAGTAAATATCAGTGTTTCTGCCATGTCTGAATTAAAGAATAATTTTTTCCATTACTGCATAAAGGCTCCTTAAACTCATTAATTCTAACAGAGAGTATGCTATTTTGAGGACCGGTAAAACACTTCACCTCATGTAAAATATACGTTCCATTACAGATGAAATAATGATAAATTACAATGAAGCAGGGCATAAACATCATATTTGAGAAATCATAACTATAAATTGTAACAGTGCATGATGGCATGCCTTACCACAGATTCCTCAAGTTCTTCAGTTTTGTACACCATTTGGTAGGAATAGTAAGTGTTTGGATAATGTCTCCTGAAGAAATGATCAACACAACAGTCACGAGCCTTGTGTTCAATGCATAATGGAATTTCACGAACTAGCACAGTAAATTGATCAGGCCTATGCTTTAACTTTTGAATTTGCTGAATCCTTCTAATCAAAATTTCATTGTATTCCTGATTATGCATGAAGGAAATAATAACATTAACTTGACTACACATTAAGTTTGCTGAGCATCACGACTTTTCTAATTCTCTTGGAGCATTATTGATTGTAAAAGGTAAATCATTCTTCCTTAGAAGTGTTTTTTTACAACAATGGCAATAGTTATCGAACAGAGAATTTCACCTTATATAGTAGGAACATCCCGTAAAAAGATATAAAACACAAGCATGCAAAGTGCACCCAAAGCCTGTTAGAAAGTCATGAAACAGATCATTTTTAATGTTCTGTCATCTAAATGTGAGTCAGGACTAAATTTCATAAATATTATAACAAGATCAGAAACTGAGCAACAATCAAAATCATGACATCTTACCTGGTCCAGGATTTTAGATTATTGAAAGAGATTGGCAATCAATTGAAGAGGAAAAAATTGCAGGGCACAATGAAATAAATCTAACATTGATAGTGTATGATTAAAAAAAAAAAGGGTTAAAATACCTTTTTGGTCTCAATTTTTGTCAAAATAAGTCATAATTTTGTTTTTTATTCTAATAGGTCCTAATTTTTGTCAATTTTGTTCAATTTGGTCATTTTTTGTTAACACAGTTTAAATCATTAATGGTCATAAACAGTTACTGCCACGTGTCACTTCGTGGTTTTTTTAATTTTTAATTTTTTTTTTAAATGTACACGTGTCAACCCAGCAACGTGTCACGTGTCAAAGTCAATGTTTTATATTCAATTTGGTTCCTATATATTTTACTTTTGTTCAATTTAGTCCAAATTTTATTTAAAATTGACTAATTTTGTCCCTGTCGAAGATGAAACCAAATTTAATTTTTATATAAAAGTTATAATGATGTAAATTTTAATATATTATATAAAAACATTTAATAGAAATGTGAATTTTAATATAAAAATTAAATTTGATTTCAATTTAAAGGAGGACAAAATTAGTTTTTGTTAACAAAAATTAGGATTAAATTGAACAAAATTAACGAATATAGGAACCAAATTGAATATAAAACATTAACTCTGACACATGTCACGTGAAAATGTTAAAAATTAAAAAATTTAAAAAAAAATTTAAAAAACCACAAAGTGACATGTGACAGTCATTATTCATGGTCATTAATAATTTAAATTGTGTTAGCAAAAAATGACCAAATTGAACAAAATTACCGAAAATTAGAATTTATTTGAGTACAAAAACTAGGACTTATTTGACAAATGTTGATGAAAATTGGGACAAAAAAAAAGTATTTTAACAAAAAAAAAAACTATCAACAAAAGCCATATCTGTTAGTCTTCCATGGTAGGGGAGTGAGAAATCAAAGTACATAAACTCTAGAAAACAGAAGATCATCATACAAGTAACCCAGTCTAAATCTTCCAAAACAACCTCACCTATTTGAACCTATTTTAACATTAGATATTGTGAAAGAATCCATTGTAAAGTGACTCCCATTTTGAACCTCCTGGGCACCATAATTAACAGGGAGAAGAACCACCAACCCAACAAGAGAACACACTGCGAAAAACTTAATGCTGCAAACACAAAAATAATAGTAAATATAAACATAAGAAAAAAGAAATAGTAAAATTAAGCAAAATACAATAATGGCAGGGTTATTATTGCATGCTATTTTCATAGTGCAGCAGCATGAATGTTGAACATTGGATACTGTACAAAACTCCTTTAAGAAAGTTAAGGTAAATATGTTATTCCATAAGATAAACCTCTTTTCTTTCTCATTTCACAAATCAAAATATTAGTCTTTGCGCATAACCTTCAATCAAGTTCAATGCAGAACTTGCAGATGACAAAATTAGAAATTATGGTATACCTCAACTTTATTTTTTGGTTTTTTTCATTTAACAAATATCATGGCCTCATTAACCTTTGGAAGAAATTCCCAGTTTGTTTATTGAAAAACTTACTGATCCAGTTTACTCTTCCTATGTTACAAATGCAACATGTTTAATCCGTTATTCTAACATTCACTCGATGAAAAGACTAAAATATCAAGGACCGACACAATTAGTTTATACCTTTTTCTAGGATCAGTGTTTTTTATCTTAAGGGATAAATTTTGGTAGTCACTCTTGTCCTTATTTCTTGTGTTTGGACATGAGAGAATGAATTTGAATAGATTTGAAGATGAAGTTGTATGGATTAAAGGAAAGATATCGAGAAATGAAAGGATTTAAAATGAAAGTTTATAGAAGTTTGAGAATGATGTGATAAGTTTGATAGATTAAAAAAATTGTTTTGATTGATAAAAATAGAAGATTACCATTTTTTCCTTGATCATAAAATAATTTAAAATAACATATAATTAGTGTTAATTATATTATAATGAAATATGGGATTATTATTATTTTATTATTTATTATTATTATTAATGATAATATTGCTTTTTCCTAAATATACATATATATATATATATATATATATATATGTTTTATATGTAAGGAAGATTTATATTTCTATTTCAAGGCTCAACCCTGTCCATGAGTCTGAGTGGAGATAGTCGAACCTTTTATTTGGTACTATTCGCCTCGACTTTTCATCTCGATCGACTCTAGTAGATTTGACCTAAGTTGACTAGGCTAGGTTTTTAGTTCGGATTGACTTGTCTTGACCATCTACTAGGACTGATTGATTTCAACCTTTAGTTTAGGCTTACTCGACTAAACTTTTAACTCAAGCCCACTCGACTCGACCTTCGATCCAGGCCCACCTTGCTCAAACTTCAGCTCGAGCCTTCTAGGCTCGACCCTCACCCTAGGCCGACGCAGCTCAAACCTCGACATGGGCCAATGTGATTCAACCCTCGGCCCGGACCGACGCGACTCAACCCTCGGCCCATCGGCTAGGGCCAACGTAGCTCAATCCTCAGCATGTCGGTCTGAGCCGACCTTGATAGACCCACGGTTCGGTCGACCACCCTCGGCCCAGGTCGACCCCGCTTGACCTTTGGCCCAGGCCAACCCCGCTTGACTCTTGGTCTGTACCGACCCCGCTCAACCTTATGTTCGACCCGATCCCACTCGACCTTCTTTCTGGGTCGACCCGACTCGACCTTCGACTGAACCCTCTCAGCTCGACCTTTGACCCGAGTTGTCTTGGCTTGACCTTCAACCTGGACTATCTTAGTTCGACCTTTGACTTGAGCTATCTCGATTAGACCTTCAGCCTTGGTTGACTCATCTCGAAATGTGGCTTAACTATCCAGGTTCGACCTTCAGTTTATGCCAAATCGACTTCAAGTGCACCAAATCGACTGAACTTTTGGCCTATGCCGACTTGGCTCGACCTCGACCTATGATATGATCGACTCTACTTAGCCTTTGGCCCATATCGACTCACCAACCTTCAACTAACCTTGACCAAATCAATTCGACTCTCAACTTAGGTTGACTCGATTGACCTTTCAACATAGACCAACTCAACTGAACCTTTAGTTCGACCTAACATAGTTGAGCCTTCGGTCTGTGCTGACTTGACTCGCCCTTCATGAATAGTGTAAGAGTAGAGTGTAAAGGAGTGAAATTTCAAATTTTTTGAGCATTTGAGGACATGTGAAATACTTTCCAAAAATTTTTAAATTTGAATTGCGCTCTAATATTTTATCAAAGTAGTCATTTTAGCATAAAAAATTTTAAATGCATCAAATTAATAAATTACTCTTCTAAATTATCTCTTCCAAACACAACATAAAGAAATTTCTTTTTAGTAGGAAACACTGATAAAAAAAGTCTAAGACTACATAACCCTCCACAAAACACAACTCAACAAACTAAGCCATAACCCTTCATTAATTTTCATTTTGTTACCACATATTAAAAATCTCACCAACACTAATGTTGTTAAGGGTATCAAAGTGAGTCAACTTGATTCATATACTAAGATAAAAATAAATTAACTCAATCCAATTCACGTTATAGTGAGTTATAGTGAGCTAAATTGTAATCTGACCCGACATACTACAAATTAGTGAGTTAGTAGATTAACTCATTTAAAATATTTTGTTCTTTTAATTTATTTTATATATTTATTATAGTACAATTAAAGTAAATTAATTCGAATCATTATTTTAATGATAACAAAGCGTTCACCTATTTAAACAAATATTATTATAAAAATAGTAATTACATAATAAACAAATAAATTAAATATTCAAACTATTCAAATATTATTAAATAAGATTATAGTATTTAAAATGGTTAAATTATCAATCTACATAATTAAAAATAATAAATAATTATCATAAAAAACTTGTGAAAAAAATGACAAAAAAAACTAATAAAAGATTGTTACTAGTGTGGGTTGCACCCACATTTGAAATAGTGTGGGTTGCACCCAAACTCAAATCAATGGATTAAATAACTCAAGTCTAATTTCACTCACATTTGAAAAAATCAAATCTTTTTCAATTGATTCACGAGTTGAAACACATCATCGTATTCTAAATGTTGTTATATGATTTTTCAGTTTGTGTCAAGCCTCATTTTGTCCAACATAGTAGATGTAGTCTACACCGTTTATTTCACAACTCACAAAAATCATGTGTTTATCTATCACTCAATAACTCTTCATGTATAAATTCAATATCTATCAAATCATTCAGCGAACACATGTAGTCCTGATCAAACATACAAAATCTTCTTTCTCCGCACTGCTTCAAGATTCATCTTCAAATGAGTCAATTTTGTCACAAAAGCAATTGTTTTTTTCGGTTCTTATCTCTCAAATGTATTTGCAAATGGTCATTTAGGGTGTCCACTTTAAATGTTCATCTCCTAAATGGTTTCGCATCCCACAAAATTGTACCTTACTCGTACGAAAAAGTGTGCAATACTTTTAAACTTGAATCAACTTTGAAGAAGTTATACTACTACCAACCTCAGTTCATAAATAACAGTCTAACTTAGACTGTTATTATGGTATGATGTTAATCACATATTAACTGATAATAATGTATCTCAAATATTAGCTTGTAATTCCTAATTTTCATTTTATATAATAATTAAATTATATGCCAAGTTAACAAGATCTACGTAAAAAAACATATGCAAAATATTATAATATAAAAAGTAAAATCATATGCAAAATACTATAATATGAACACCAAAAACATATACAAAGTATTATAATATGAAAACTAAAAACAAGTTAAAAGATCAACTACTAATATAATTATATTTTTATTATTCTTTTTTTTAAAAAATAATTATCAAAAGTTTAATTCCAATTAATATTTCAAAATCAAAATTTACCTTATAAAATATATTATATAATATATTGTTTCTTCCTTACTTAAAATTAATAAAAAAAATTTATATTATTACCTAATTATTTTAATTTACTTTTTAGTATTTATTTTATTTTATTTTCAAAGTAGTTTTTTATATCCTGTATCCTTAGATAAAAATCCTATAAATAAAAAAGAAACAAAATCAAAATTTATGAATTTCTACTGGGATTTCCATCGCTAGACACGCGAAACAGGGACAAGAATTCAATCTCATGATCACCAGTTTCTATCATCTATAGTAAATTGGTTCATCTTGAAAAATAAATGCTAAATTAGCATTAGGAAACTTTCTTCAAAATAAATTATTTTTGCAAGAAAAAAAATCTTTTATGTTTTTCATCTAAAATTTTTAAGATTTGACTTGAGAACAAACTAAACACCCAAATATGTTAATAACTGACAGTTTCAATGAATGGAAGAAACAAGCACTAAACAAGAGCCAAATAGAGGGAAGAAAGTGTATGTTAAAAAGCCCGAGAGAGGAAGTGGGAAGATGAACTGACCCGAATTTGAAGAGTCTGATGATGACGAGAGAATCGAGGCCATGAGCGTCGAGGATCTCAGCTTCGGTCACACGGAACGCGCGGAAAACCCAAGCGAGGGAGGGAAGGAAACGGCGAAGAGAAGAGGAAGGAAAGTGAACGGGAATTTGACGGCGGTGAGAGAGGGGGCGAGCGTAGTAGACGGAGGCGTTGGAAGGCCGCTTCTTGAGAACGGAGAAGAGCGAGAGAATGAGGAAGGCCAACCCCATGTTTATCGCTGCAGAAGCGAAAAGACCGTGAGGGTTCATCTTCCAACACAAGCTATTTACTTACTTATTTGCAGATTGATTTTGTAAAGAGAGAACAAATGATGGAATGAAAATTGGTGAGAGAGAAGGAAGAAAGTGTGAGCGTAGTTGGTTGCGTTGCGTGGCAGAGGCTGAAGTGAGGAAGAGTAACGTAACTCAGTGTGGCAGTGTTTGCATGCGAATTCAGTGCCACCTAACCTTTTTCATGTACATCTTTTCGCAGTTCTTATATCGGTTGATGTGACTTTATTATTATTTAGTAGGACTAGTATATTAACTTTCTTCTTTAGGACGAATAATTAATACGGAAATGTTATTTTGACTCCGTTTCCCCCACTCACTTTTGACACCGGGACACGTGTCAAACGCACAGGAGGTCAGTTTTTTAATTTTTATTTCTCAGCAAAGTGGTGTCACGTGCGGGTGGTTGGAGAAAAAGGAACAAAAGCAATCGTGTAGTGAAGTGAAAAGTGAAAAGTGAAGGTTTGGTTTTTAGAGGGAAAAAACTTAAAAACTGCAGTGTTCGCCGGTGGGAAAAAAAGTCAGACGAAGCATCGTCGTCGGCACATCATCGTCCTGAACGGAAGGCTGCCGGAGAATAGAACCAGGACTGCGGCTATTGAAGTTCTGAGGTGGGTATCTTTTGTCCTTCGATTTCTGGTTTGTGTGAGTATGTTTGTAAAGGTGTGGCCTTTCCCGGTGGATTTTGTCGTGGAGGAGGTTGTGGTTGCTGTTTGTCCGTTAACAGCTGTGTTTATTTTTTTTCCGTTTGCGTCGTGGCAGAATGCAGAGGACAATCGTGGAGAGGATTTGGTAAAGGTTGGGGCTTTCGCATAGAGACGGAGAAGAAGGTGGAGGATTCCGCTGGAGCACCAATGCGAGACATTTCTTCATCTCTTTCCAACCCGGTTCTGATTTTGTTTTACACTGTTATTGTGCTTATTGAAGAAATCGAATTTGCAGCCATGTTCAATTTTTACTTAGAAAGATTGTTTGTGACGGTTGTGTTTCCTAAAATGTGGTGTCTATGAAGTGCGATTTATGTATGGGGTTATAGTTTTATGTTTTTGAAACACAGGGTCCATATTGTTTCATTTTTAGTTAAGTTTTATTTGTACATTGTAAGTCTAACAGTGATGTTTGTTGTGATTTTCCGTTTGTGTGTAGGTGTGATTTGTTTTGTTTAGTTCCAAATGCATTGGCTATGATTGAATATGTCCATTTTGTTATATGGTTATTGGCCATGTTTGAATATGTTCTTTTGGTTGTTGTAATAATTGCATATGTGAACTTTTAATAATTGATGTGGTTAATTGTTTTAAAATTTTTGTGTGACTAAATACGAATTGTTTTGCATTGGGCAGTGATATTTGGTGTTATTGAATTCAAGTGTTGGAATTCATGGCTCTTACCCATGCAATTAATGATAAGGTTGGTTGAATATGGTATTGGTTTTTGTTGTGTGCTTGATGTACCAATTATTGGGAATTTGGTTGTTTATACATTGTTTATGTTTGTGGTGTATGATAGGCTCGGCTGCGTACTTTCTGTTATACAAAGTATATTGTGGAAATGAACGGGTTTATCTTGGATAGGCACCGTGCAAAGATTAGAGACACACCATTCAAATGGTGTTTGCATATGGATAAAGCTTTAGCTATTTGCAATCCACTTATGTTAGAGTTGGTTAAGCGTTGATTTTCTGTAAACAATTCTTTTCGTATCATGCAACGGTCTGTCCCTTTAACCATAGGTGACATTTGTATGTGTTTAGGATTAGGCGTTGGTGGAATAGATGTAGAATTTGATAAGAACGTTTGCGGTACTGTGGGTTCACTTTTGAGTGGTGAATTGATAACAATTGACAATGTTATTGAGAAGATGAAGTTGTTGGTAGGGAGCGAGGTTGATGATGTGGATAATGTATGTCGTATGTATCTGTTTGTTTGTTTCGCCGTACTATATTTTCCAAGGAATTCCAAAAACGTCTGTAATATTCCTTGTAGTATTTTAGACAATATAGACGGTTTGTCTAAATACAATTGGGCGAAAGCAGTACATAGTTATTTGGTACGGAGCATTGGTCGGGCATTTTTGGCATTAGGTCAACGTGAGATCTGCTTGAGCGGTTCAGCTGTAGTGTTGCAAGTAAGCATTTGTATTACATATGTTTAAGTTAGCTTTTCGTTGTATATTGAATCATTTAATGGAGTGTGTGTTTTTGTTGCAGCTATGGGCTGTTGAACGACTCGGTTTATGTGGCCCACAAAGAGATTTTGTTTTCCCAAGAATTCTCAGTTGGCCAGATGTAACGTTGAAGACAAGAAGGATTGAGATGCATTTTGTGGATACCCAAGTAATGAAATTGTGCTGCTGTTTCAATTTAATGTTATGATGTGGTTGTCATTGATTAAAATTTGTATGTAATTTGTTTTGTGATTCAGATAATTTGGGATTGGAGTTTGAAAGAAGAGGATTATGGGAATGAGTTAATTCGTGCAGCTTTGACTTTTGGTGAGGATAGTGACGCTCATGATGAAGATGAAGATGAGAGGTCAATTTCTAAGAAAGCTTTGTTGAAAAGGTTGAAAAGGCATGGAAAAAGCATACGCAAGATGAAGAAGAGAATATCTTTCCTCCATGATAAGATAATGTCCGCAAGTAATGTTGCGGAGGAAGATAATGGTGAAGATGTTGATGCAGGATGTGATGTAGCTGAAGATGGAGAAGGTGCTGATGTGCAAAGTGAAGGTGTTCAAAATGTTCATTTAACAGGTGCTGTGCTGTTAATGAAGAAGAAATGGCGAAAGGGATAGACTTGAATTGTGCAGCAGACATTGGTGTCAGAAACGACTTGTCTGCGGGTGCAGTTGTCATGCCATGCGTTTCATTGCAGGCTCCTTCTGCTGCCATGAAAGTGGACTTATTGAAGCTGTACAATAGTGTGACTTGTTACGGTGTCCCATATAGGTACTTTTACTTAAGTAGGTAATTTATTTGTGAAATATTAATATTTGTTTTTATGTAATACTAATTGTTTATTGTTGATGGTAGGGTTGTCTGTAATATAAATGGTCAGATATTGGGAACCTCTGAATGTAATGGTTTTGGTCCAGGGATGAAAGTTGACAACATGGTAATTTTACTTACACCTACACCCGATTATTTTGCTAGTGTTCATTTCACTTTGACGAAAGCAGTACATGTTTGTGCAGGCTGTCCTTTTTGCTGCAAGCACGATGATGTATTGTGAACGACGTTTGTTTGGGCATGTTAAGAGAATTGCTTTCAATCCTTTATATGCGGTAAACATTGTACATTAATTAGTGTAATTTTTTGACAAAAGCTAATGGTATGCCGTTGTGTTCTTGTAGAGCCATGTCCTTCACGACTCCCGCAAGATTAAGGTTAACAAACGCCAGTGGACGTTGAAAGATTATCAGACCTACTATCGTCCTGGTCTTTTTGCTTTACAAGATATATTGACTGCAGATTTTGTGAGATTGATGGAGTTAGATTTCTTTTAATATGATTGAATTTGT
>Ga0214544_1007615_pt1 | contig 18836 bp, 10 predicted proteins | sample CNSS3metaG_FD_160074 | JGI IMG/M metagenome (GOLD analysis project Ga0214544, IMG submission 160074) | Root nodule microbial communities from cowpea collected in UCLA plant growth center, Los Angeles, California, USA - CNSS3 | ecosystem: Host-associated > Plants > Roots > Nodule | place: USA... | reverse complement strand
TCTTGCAATACGTGCATTGAGGACGTCCACGGCCTCCACGTCCACCTCCTCTAGGTCCACGTCCTCCTCTTCCTCGAGTTGCGGCCATAACAGATGATTCTACTCGAGCATGAGATTCTTGAATTTCAAGTGTTGGGACTTTCGGGACACGAATCATACGCTGGATCAGGGTGTCCATGGAAGGGACCTCATGAGAGGTCAAAAGTTGATCTCTAATGTGATTGAAGTCTGGATGAATGGCGCGAAGCATCATCACCATATAGTATTTGTCCAGCTTCTTCATTTCATCTGAAGCGTCGACTTCGAGAAACATCCGCAGGTCTTCCATGGCTGATTGTGCTTCATTCATGAAGGAGATCATGTTATGATTGGTCATTTTCAGAGATGCCAACTTGTCCGCCGAATCATATAGGCGTTGGATATCGTTGGCATAGATATTCTGAGTCCTCTTCCAAAACGAGTGACATGTTTTGAGTGCCCTAAGAGACATTAACAGTCTCGGCTCCACGGATTGCCACAACAAGGCACACAATTGAAAATCTGCTTCCTTCCATTGTTCGGCTTTTTCTTGAGGCACATGGCTTCCGTCTTTCTCAAGGTGGTCATGATGTCCTTGACGAATGAACCACATCTCGACGGCAGCGGACCAGGAGAGGTAATTGTGTCCATCTAGCTTCTCGGAAGTAATGGAAGGACTTCCAGAGAATGAAATAACACTTCCAGAGGCCATTTCTGAACAAGGGAACAAAAACAGAGAGCAGAAACGCAAAAAACAGTGGAGATTTATAAACGACCGAGGGAGATGTCCGCAAGGGTGACATCTGGACCTCACTGAATCGGAGTTTTGAGGGTTAGAACAGCAGCAGAAGACTCCGGCGAGAGCTACGGAGGTGGTGCTGTGACGTTCCGATCAGCAGAAGACGGCGCGTGGGCTGCACGCGCCTGTTCATAGCGGAGAAGACGCGGCGCGTGGCGCGCGTGGACGGGAGGCTGGTTCCGGCACTGGTGGGGGTGGTTGTCGCTCGGAGAGGCGCTCCAGATCCAGTAGTCACCGGCGAAAACTGAGGTGGCCGGAGACGACACGCCTTTTCGCAGCGGAGAAGATGGGGCACGTGGCGGCGCGTGGACGGGAGGCCGGTTCCGGCACCGGTGGGGGTGGCTGTCGCTCGGAGAGGCGCTCTAGATCCAGTGGTCGCCAGCGAAAACTGAGGTGGCGGGAGACGGCAGCCGGCGGCGAACAGTGGCGAACAGCGGCGGAACAGTGGTAGACAGTGACGATTTTGTGAACAGTGACAGTGGGTAGCTTTGGATAGTGTTTTATGGCAGTGAACAGCTACAGACAGTGATTAACAGTGATGGATGGCGGCGGACAGCCGCGGACGATGGCAACAAGTGCCGGTGGACAGACCAGACGGAAACCAGAGCGGGATCGACCCGCTCTGATACCAAGTTGAGATTAAAACACACAAAATATGTTTGAAGGCTTAATTAGTCCCCTCTACTGTTCCTGATATTTATATATATGATGAAGGAGATACAAAGAAGTTGAAACATTAAAGGCTGCAACTAGGTGCTAGGTTAGAGGTTATCCAACACTCAACCTCCTAGCTTACACATCATGATTGCCTAGATATACTAATTACTTCTACAATATGAGAGTGAATATTGCTCTGTCTTCCCATGTTGTTAGACAACCATTGTCACAATATTACCGTAGTCTACCACCGAATGTAGTTCAAATTGCAATCAAGATAATGGAATCCTGTGATTCCAAGATTTCACACAACACCTCCATTTCAAATTCCACGTGTGATTGCAAAAAAGATAAAATATGCAGATAATCAAGCAAGATCATACAATCGGTTAAATCTTTGTTTTTCCACATCTCATCCATTCCCCTCCCAAATGTTGGCTCACGAACATAGATCAATGGGTTTTAGGTTAAAAACCCAAGCCCAATAAAAGTACCCACGACAACTTGGGCGTAATCTTCCACAAATAACTACATAATGTTCTAAATAGATATTATTAGGATGAAAAATATTCTCAATATCTCCGTAGTAATTAGGAATATCTTCAGAATTGTCCCATTCAAAATCTTTAGAAAAGAGGGAACCCTTAGAGTGTGAGGGAGATCATGTCCCAACACCAACGGGCATAGAAATATTTAAATGGGGTGAAGATAGAGGCAGAAGTAGACATCAAGACAGACAGAGGTGTCGTGGAGTGATTTCGGCAATGGGAAAGCGACAAGTGGAGAACATGCACCAAAGACTAGACGCACAGTATAAGTACGTGGACGATCAATTGGTCATGAGACAATCGAGGTTAGGTCATGAGACAATCGGGGTTAGGTCATGCTCCTTGTTAAGAAGTGGACTTGTAAGCCTAACTCAACCCTACAAAACTGGCTTGTAATACCATGTTAAGAAGTGAACTTAAAGTCTAACTAAACCTCATAAAACCTGTCTGTAAGGTAATGTTTGCACCCACAAATATACTCTAAATTGGCCTTATCTCTAGTCGATGTGGGACTTACAACACTCCTCAAGACACACCTAACCATAACTTCAAATGATGATGAAATGGTGGTGGAGAGTGGTGGAGAAACAGCTGCAAATAACAGCAGTGATGTCAACAGTTATGTTGGTGACAACAGGAGACAATGTAGGAGAAGATAAAGTGGGATCATACCCGCTCCAATACCAACTTCAATAAATAAGATTGGGGCAAAGCAATGTATTCAACCTACATTGTGTGCTTCTTATAGATGCATACATACAAGCTAAAAAATAAGGCAAGGCGCACGTACCCTAAAGTCAAGTATATACACAAGTAGTAATAAAACAATAATAATAATGATAAAATAACATTAGAAAAGAATTATTAAAGTAATAAAATAACATTACATTTTAACTGGATGGAACAAGGAGAACCCGTTGAATGGAAGCAAGACTTTCCATGGAGGATGAGAAAAAAGGTGTGTCCATAAAACAAAGCAACATCAACCAATTACCAACATATAATATCTTTGGATAGTTGTAATAACATTTGTATCATTTTTTAAGGTGAGTATCTCATGAAAACACAATTAATAGCCTTTGTAGAAAGTGTCTAAAGTTAGAAGGATATTATGACCGGAAAAATGTATTGCCAAACACCCTTCGAGAGACAAGAAATAAAGGCTTATTTTCGAAAAATAATATAGCGAGGAATTTGATTTTCATGAGCAGAAGAAGGGACTATTTATGTTAAAACACAAGCAATGAGAATTGAATCTCCCCAAATATGCATAGCAATATTTGTATCCAACATTAGGGAGAGTGTCATTTTTGTGACATGACAATTCTTCCTCTCTACAATGTCATTTTGTTGTTGTGTGTGGGGACAAGTGGATTGGCCCGAGAATACTGTGAGGATAAGAAGAAGAACATTCAACAATGAAGGTTACAAAATATCCAAAACCAAAAGATGTGACACGACTTGGTCTCAAAATATCCATATGAATGGTAGAGAAAAACCTTGTAAGGAGTAACAACTTTCTTAGGTATGACCAATTCTATTGTAGTATGGACATTGGGAACGTCCACTCTTGTCACCACATGCTCTTAAATTGCTACAACCTCCACTTCCATAGGGTGCTACGACCTCTTCCACGGGGTTGTTATGATCTCTGTTAGAGAAAAAGTATGTCACCCTATGATTTTGATTAAGTGATAAAAATAGCCAAGTATAAAAACATGATTACTCTGTTTGAAAGACGATGAACTTATCTCGACCACAGATAATGAAAGATACAAATGCTTCATCTAACAGATGTAACAACTCTCTCCAATCTTAGTTTACATCTACTATAGCACAGATATACTTAGCTGATAAGCATATAAATGTAAGCTAACCTCATAGCAAATGAAGACACATAAATGCTTATTCTATGTTGTAGGGAATGTATACCATTAGACAAGGAACAAGTCACATCAGAAGATCTCGTTGATAAATAGCAAAAGTTGTTTTTCTTCACCAAATCTCTGAACTAACCATTGTCAACTCTAGGAGAGCTATATTCTTCATAAGGCACTACTTTTTAAGACAAACCAAAGAAATGCACACTGCCCAAGAACAAGAAAAGTACATCTAGCAATTAGGATGTTGCTTAAAAAAGAAAAGTGCATTTATTGCTACCACGACTGCATTAAATACATAATCATTATCATACTCTTCAGAAAAAAGTAAGGCATTCAAAAAGAGCTAACGTTGTTCAATGGCCACAAACGGTTTGACAACAACTACTTTCACCAAATTTGATATAGACCTATTTAAGAAGAAGAAAGAGGGAAACCACTTCGTATAGTGCCAAAACATTGCAAAAGCTTTTGAGCCTACTAAGGTTTCAAAGAAGAACATTGTTCATGTTCAATCAGCAAGCTAGAGGAGAGTATCAATACTACATGCATCAAAAGATGATCAACCTCTCTAGTGAGTTAAAGTGTGATTTGTGACCACCAAACATACCAACTATCTATCTTAGACAAGAGTGACCATTTGGCAAAGAATACATAGTTATTAGCTAAGAGCAACTATTGTTCAAAAAATACTTCCTTGAACTACAAGTGACTTGTTAAAGAATACTTGGTTAAGCCAAAAGTGGCTTGTAGAAAGAATACTTAAACAAAGCCAACCGACAGTGGCCGAGAATCAAAAGAATACTCAAGTTAAGCTAGGAGTGGCTTGTGAAAGAACACTTGGTTGAACCAACAATGGTTTGTTAAAAGAGTGCTCAAGGATTTAGTCAGGAGTGGCTACATTCCCCAACAATAATCAAGGGGTTAGACAGGAGCGTCCATGAGCTCAAAGACTCGCATTGTTCTTCCCAATATTAGTCTACTTAGGGGAACTCAATTACAGGTAGAGCTGTCAATTTGGCCCAGTTCACAGGCTTGGCACTGACCCACGTGGGTTGGGACCAAAAGAGCTCATAAGGCCAAAAAGCCCCCAATTAAAAAAGCCCACATGGCCAAAAAGCACACAAAAGCCCTGTAGGTTAGGGCCAACCAATGAACTTCCTTTCTAAACATGAAATATATATTATTTTTTTTAAATATATTATTAAACTTTTGTTTTAGGTTGGCCAGTCTCGACAATTAGCCTTAGACCATCCATCTCATCAATCAGCCCGATCTGAAAAATTGGTTGTCGAGTCAACCGGTCTAGGGCGTTAGTTTGAGCCAGACCACATCTGCTGATGGTTCAGGCTGGCCCGTCCCAACAGTCGGCCCAAAGTGTCTCGATCTTCAGCCTGGCCGACCAGTCTCGATCGTTGGCCTAGGCCGCCACGTCTCAATCGTCCTCCCAGGTCAGCCCACCTCGACCATCAGCCTAAACCAGACATGGGCCCAAGCGGCCCGTTTCTGCCATTGGATGAAGCCTGCACATCTCAGACATTGTCCAAGGTCGTCCCATCTTGACTGTCGGCCCGTCTTAGGAGTGGCCACGGGCCGAATTGTCTCGGACTTCAGTCTGGGCTAGCTCGTACTTGCTGTCGGAAAACCCATCTTGGTCGTTGACCCGGGCCGACCCGTCTATGGGCCTAGGTAACCCATGTATCGATCGCAGGCCCGATAATCCTGTCTCGGTCGTGCACCTGATTCGGCCCAGCTTGGTTGTGGGCCTGGGCTGGCTCAGCTCGACTATGGTCCTAGAACGGCCGGTCTCAGCCTTGGGCCTAGCTCGGCCCATCTTGTCCGTTGGCCCAACCATCTTGCCATGTCTCAGTCGTCTACCTGTCCCAGCCTATTTGAACCGTCATCTCGGCCCGGCCCATCTCAACTGTGGGCTAGCTCGCATTTTGCCCAATCAAATTGACGAGTTGGATGGGCCGGGCCAAAACAAGTTGATGATTTGAAATTCTCAACCCGGCCCGCCCACTTTGAATAGGCTGACAGGCTGGCCCATCAAGCCCAGCCTGTTTTGCCACCCGTAGTTTGCGTGGTCATATGAATCAACATAAAAATAGTGTTTGTTCTCTCTTCTTTCTTATCTCTTTACATTGTATGTTATTTTCATCTATATTAAACTTAGAAGGAAAGTCTTTTGAAGAAGAGGAGCAATGAGAACTTTTTTAAACAAGCAAAGTTAGAAGATGGCTTAGTGGTAAAGTTGTAAGAGAGGGTGGGAGAGGTTGTGGATTCAACTTCCCCCACTAACACTTGGAAGTTATAACATTGGTTTGACAAGTTTGGATGCAGTGTTATCGATATAGGATAACGGAACATATCGGAAACCCAAACATCCTTTGAAAAGTTATAACAGAAACCATAATGGGTTATGGCAATGACACCACATATAATTTTAATGAAAAAGTAATGATATTATGTCTAGAAATTCAAATAATAATAACGCAAGTGATTACAGCAGTTGTTGGCTTGGCTGTGTGACAGTAACAACAAAGGTAAAAGGAGGCTGAAGAAGAATGAGAGCGTGTGTTTAAACGTGTGTCTACTAGGTTAAATGAATTTTATTGGGCCTAGCCCACATTTTTATCATGTGTTTTAAATCCTTTTTTACCATGTTGTCCAGGTGTGCATATTAGGTTAAATTAAATTTTATTGGGGTTGCCCCAATCCATGTGTTTTAAACCCTAGAAAATAAATATAACCTTGTTGTCCTGGTTTCTCTTCTCCACAAATGTTGCACCATCGTTGCCTAGTTTCTTGTCCCACTGGTCTCTCTCCGTCTTCTTCTTTCTCCACTATGTTCTTTACCACCATTTCCGTTCCGCATTCGCCAGCCTCTATGCAAAAAGTGATCGCTATGGACCACCACGAAAAATCAGATTCGCCACCAGCTTTTTGTGGCGGCAGCTTGGAAATCCGTTACTGGTTTCTACCATGGCGCTGCCATAGCCAAAATTTGATAACACTATTTGGAAGGGAAGGTGGGAGGTTGTGAGTTCAACTCTCCCCACTACCAAAATACTAATAATAATCATTTGTTGATAAAAATAAAAAAACCTTCACTGGACGCAACTACCATCGACTGATTGATTAATATATAAAACAATCATTTCACATTTCCCTATCAAACAATATTTGCAAAAAGTGCCAAAAAAATTTTAAAAACAAAATTCAACCCTTGTTTCTTGTGTTTTCAGTGTTTTCATAATCTCCCATTCCTTAATTTGAGAGTAGACTTCTCAAACCATGTATAACTTATCAAGAATTTCTTTCATATCCTCCAATTACTTAGCCACATGAAATCCTTTAAGGTTTTTTACCATAGCTCGAGCCTTTGCTATATATGAAATCATATAATGATTGCTTTATTTGAGCTAGCAACTCTTTCAGTTGCATAAAAGAGATGTTGAATGTTACCAGCAAAAACATTTTGGGCCTTTTTGTATAAAGAATAGTGTGTCTTGAAGGATTTGAATACATCTAAGACATCTTGTTCAACTGACTGGCCTAAAAAGTACAATACTAGAAGTCAAGTTTTTCCACTGAAATTTATTTTTAGTGGGAATAGTGTTGACCAACTTCTACAAATGATCATGGTATCCTTAACCAAAGAGGCATGACTCAATGGAAGCATACCAAGACAAATAGTTCAGTAATTCTTCCAATTGAATTTTGCAGTGGTTATAAGCAGAAAAGGAAGGAACATAACCGCTTGCATCCTGTGCTAATATTTGTTGGCTTCCTCTTCTTTGTCGTTAGTTTAAATGCGATACTAATGGGATGACTAAAGGTTCTCTTGTGTTTCCAGTTGTAGGGTTATGTTTAGAGAACATCATGCTTCAATTGTGGGTTGTTTCTCTTTGTATCTTGGTGTTCATAATGCATCATATGCTGAAGTGATAGGATGTGATTCTGGCAATGGAAGTTGCTATCTCCAAAGGTTGGACTAATCTGTGAATTGAGTGTGACTCTCAAATTGTTATATAAAGTCGGTCTAATACTTCTATCACTCTTGGGGATCTTTGTAATAGATGGTTGAATTGATTTGTAGATAATAATACTGTGTATTCATTTTTCACATATTTTTAAAGAGAGTAATCAATGTGTTGAAAAACTAGTTGGGTTTGACACTAGATCTCATGTTAAACTCCGGACAATTTTCTAGCACCAACTTTCATTTGTCCTGACTTCTTCAAAGATAGACGATTTGCCCTATTATAGGGTTAAGGATTATGGATTAGTGGGTCAGGTTTGGTCTCCTCACTTTTTTAGAACATATCTCTTTCTTACTACGGTAACTGAGGTTATGCATATGAAAAAAGCCAGCCAGCTGTCATTCTGTTAGAAGTTAGAACATGTGAAGCCTGTTGTCGAACAGTTAGAGATTTTAAAACAAGATTGCAGCTCAAGCTATCTAATTGTATAAATGCTTGAGTAATGTAACTCACTAAATCATTACTGATTAATAATAAAAGACATTTTACAGGTTAGATGTTATAGATAAATTACTGCTTTGTCACTAAGATTCATGATCTATCAATTAGACTAAATTCCTAGTGATATAATTATCTCTTTGACAACATAAACAAGCTGGCATTCATTTTATGTAACATACCGGTATCTTCATAGTTGAAGCATTATTAAAATATGAAGAGAAGAGCTCAGCATCAAGGGTAGCACTCATTAAAATCAGTTTCAGTTCTGGTCTGCAAGCTAGAAGATCTTTAAGGACAACAAGCAAAAAGTCTGTCACAGAGAAAAAAAAAATATTGCAATAATATTATCATAAATAATCTTCCAAAAACGTAAAAATACACCATGAAGTTCAAAAATCTACCTTCATTCATTCCACGCTCATGAATTTCATCAACAATAATATGAGTTATGCCTTTTAATTTTTTATCATCTAGTAATCTTCTTAATAAGATGCCTGTGGTGCAGAAGAGAAGATGGGTATCTCTCCCTTGCATGCCCTCCAGTCTAACTTTATATCCAACCTTTCACAAAAGAAGTCAAAAGAAGGAGATAGAAACTTTAAAATCCAACGTACTACAAAACAAAGACAATTATTACATTGGAACAGTTATTAAAACTCACAGTTTCACCCAATTTCTCTCCTCTTTCATAGGCAACTCTTTCAGAAACAGAAATTGCTGCAATGCGTCTTGGTTGTGTGCAAATGATATTACACACAGCTCCACGAACTAATTCTATCTCAGATTCTAGGATAAACTGTGGAACTTGTGTTGTCTTTCCACAACCTGTTTCACCTGATATGATAAGTACCTGAAAAATATGTAAATAATAATTATAATTGAATTTGAGAAGCCAAGCATTAAAAAGATTCAAATTAAAAGAACAAAGCACGATTTACTTTTCAATGATATAACTATCAAGTTAGATGGAAGATGTGACTCGTTGAAGCATCTTGAGTATGCATCTAACATTCACTCTAGAACTTTAGAAAGATTGTTTAATAAGTAAGGGCCGACCATAAGAAAACAGATTTCAAAAAAGAAAGTCGTTAGAAATAATGTAAGCATTAGAAATAATGTAAACATTTGCAAAGGATAAATGTTTACCAACATATAAATAAATAAAATAATAAGCACATATTTGTTTAGTATATATATTATACTACAATTACAATCTGTTAGACTATTTGATACTTTTAGTCTTTTACCATTTCAATTAGATTCATTTTGGTCCTTGTCTTTTAAAAGTTCAATTAGTCTTTTAAAAAGGTTGGGTTTGGCATTAGTTGGGCCTTATAACACTCTTAAAATAAAAGAAAATAAGGCAAAAAAAATCTGTACACACCGAAACAGATTTACCAATCAAATACAATGACTCTAACAAATTAGTATCCAAGTGAAAATAAGAGGGGCTTCCAATATCAATAAGGTGTAGTCGTTTGTCACTAAGTATTAAAAAAATATATTATTTCAGCAAACCTGAGTCCTTGATATGGCTGATAATATTGCTTCCTTCTCTTTATAAGCAGGTAGACTGCTACGAAATTCCAGAATTTTTCTTCCATCTGGAGATTCCTGAAATGGATGGATACAACATTAAAAGACCTTTTATCTTCAAGAATTTGTACAGATAGGAGTAAAGAATAGCTAACTGAAGCATAAAAAACAGTAGTTTTGTTTTCTGGATGAAATACATAAAACAATGACCACCAAGGCACCGAGGACCAATACATTCTTTTAACTCATTATCACAAAAATTAAGGTCAATCTTTGGCAAATGATTCCTAGCAGTTAGAGGTTGCTTCAAACTATATCTATAAAAGATCCACATAAAATCCATTGACAGGGTAAAGAAACCTAAGAAGATATGCAACAGAAGTATCAGCTTAGATCAGGCCCAAGTGGATAGAATATAGAGATGTCAATACTTAAAAAGAAGTAAACTAGAACCAGATAAAGACATATTTTATAAATTGTAATAAAAAAATAGAATTTCCCAAAAGTAGAACCCGTTTGATAAAAAGGAAAAAGAAAAATCATAGTTACTATTACATAGTTATGATTCAAGACTTCTGTTAAAAGGTAAAATTATGTTATGTTGGATCTCCATCCCATCTATTGTTCTTGTCAACTACTAAGAATATTATATTTTGACTTTCTAACCTAAGCTTTTTATAAATTAAAAATTTGACTTAACTGCACTTTTAATCTTTCAAGTATCACAATTACATGATTTTGGTCCTGCATATTCCAATTGTACAAATTAGATCTTTCAACCACTGTTCTGATATAATGTGATTTCGGCTTTCTTTTATCATTCTATTAAATATTAACTGATTTTGATAATGTGATAAAGATGTTAACATCACAATTGTCGTGTTTCCTAACACAATACTGCCATGCCTTAATTACGGTCTTGGTTCCTTTCCTTTATGGTTATTGTTGAGAATAAAGAAAATAGGGATTGAGATTAATCTCCCTTGTGTATAAACCACACATAGGGTAATCTATTTATAATAGAGAAAAGTACAAGTAAAAAGAGTAACTGAAAATAAAAAGATTAAATAGAAGATATTGTTTGATATTGTGGTTATCAATATCTAACAATATCTTAATAATATCAAACAATATCTAACAGTTATGATAATGGAGGGACCAAAAGTGTAATTCAGCTGACAGCATAAATGTCAGGCCACATGTCAACTGTCATGTTATCATCTAGTGCTATTTGAGAAAATTATTTGTAAGAAATTTAATGAAAAACTGATGCATCTTTTCATGTGACAGGAGATTCTCATAACATTCAGCAATTTGATCATTTTGACAGACCTGATCAAATCTATATCGGCAATGGTGAAGGTTTGCAAGTCCTTGGTTCTGGGTCTTGTTTTAAGCATTCCACTAATCCCACCACTCTGATAACTTCATAATTTGTTGCATGTTCCGTCAATTACCAAAAATTTACTTAGTGTCGATAAATTTGCTTTACTAATGGTGTCTATTTTGAGTTTTTTCCTCACTATTCCACTGTTAAATCTCAGGCACCAAATGAAATTCTTCCTAGAGGAGTTGTGGGATCTGATGGCCTTTACTCCTTTCCTCAACCTCAACATTCATGTTGGCTCTCCTCCTACCTTGTCAAAGATCCCACAATCTTACACCACTACCAGTATTGTCGATAACTCGAAATCTTTTGTAAACCCTATTTCTTAATCTAGCAATCTATGGCATGCTAGATTAGGTCATCCAAATGCTCATGTCTTAAAAACTGTTATGACTCTTTGCAAATTTCAACCATCCAATAAAATTGTGAATTTTTGTTCATCTTGTTTTATTGGAAAGTCTCACAAACTTGGCATACCCCTAACCATGGCCAAGCACATTAAAGAAGAGTTGGAGTCATATGTGGAAGGTGGACCCAAACTCCTATCATCATGGGCCATCAATGAGTTCTTATTACATTAGGTTTATTTTGGGCCTTGTCTTATGGGCCTAGTAGTATAGGGTTTTCCTTTTGGGCCTTGTATAATGAGCCAAGTAGTCTAAGTTTTCTTTTGGGCTTAGGGTTGTAGTGTAAGGTTTTGGGCCTAGAGGAGATGGACCCTAAGGAGACACATGGGTCTAGGGTAAAAACCGTAGCTTGGGCTAATCAAACTTTCGGTCTTACTCCTAATCTCTCCCCTCCAACTCATTTTCATAATGTTTCCTCTTAGGCTACCCATTTAGAAAATATGTCTCAACCTGGTTCTCAATTGTTCCTATCACTACTCATACTACAAAACAGCATGTGTCTAGGCCTCTTAATTTACACTCTATGCAAACAAGATCCAAATCGGGCATTCATAAACCAAGGTTGTTTTTAACTAATATTGCTCCATCCACTGTTACACAGGCTTAGAAAGATCCAAGTTGGAGGTCTGCCATGAAACAAGAATGTGATGCTCTCATCTTCAATCCTACTTGGGATATGGTCTCTCTACCTTCTGAAATCAGTTGGCTGTAACTGGGTTTCTGAGTAAAAGAAAATGTTGATGGAACTGTGAATAAATATAAAATAAGACTGGTTGCAAAGGGATGTAATCAAATTTAAGAGCTTGATTTTCATGAGACATTTTCTCCTGCTATTAAACCAATTACCATTAGGATTATCTTTACTATTGCTTTGACTAACGGATGGGATTTGTTTCATTTAGATGTTAACAATGCCTTTCTCAATGGCACTCTTGATGAGACTGTGTACATGACTCAACCACCTGGATTTGAAGTGTCAGATAAGTCTTTGGTTTGCAGACATAATAAGGCAATCTATGGCCTCAAACAGGCTCCTAGACAATGGTTTGATAAACTAAAGTTAACTTTTGTTGCAACATGGTTTTCAGTCCAACAAGTGTGATCCTTCTTTATTTTCTTATCAACATAATTTGCAAACGGTTTACATTTTGGTATATGTTGATGACATCATCATCATCAGGAACATCTACACCTTTAATTCAGCAGCTCACTCAAAAACTGCACTCCAATTTTTCTCTTAAACAGCTTGGGAAATTTGATTATTTCTTGGGAATAGAAATTAACTATTGTGCAAATAAATTGTTGTGATGACTCAAAGTAAATATATCATAGATTTGCTGCATAAAACCAAGATGACAAAACCCCAACCTGTTTCATCGCCTTTGGCCTCATCTTGCAAACTGTCCAAAACAATATCAAACTTGTCTTCTGATCCAACTTTATACAAATCTGTTGTTGGGACATTACAATATGCTACACTCACTAGACCTAACATCAATTATGTTGTCAATAAGGTCTGCCAATTCACGTATCCTCTTTTTACTCATTGGACAGCTGTTAAGAGAATACTTCGATATCTTAAGGGAACTGTCTCCTATGGTCTACATATGCAACCAGCAACTAAAGGACAACACCTTTCAATCACAGCTATGAGTGATGTTGATTGGGCATCCAATACTGATGATAGAGGATCCACTTCTGGATCAGCTATCTACTTAAGTCCTAATCTTGTTTCATGGTGGTCTTGCAAACAGAGAGTCATTGGTAGATCAAGCCCTGAAGTTGAGTATCACAGTCTAGCTCAATCCTCTGCTTAAATTCTTTGGCTTCAAACTCTACTAAAGGAACTTTCTATTCCTTTCGCTATGCCTATCGTGTTGTTCAACAACCAAAGTGTTGTGGCCATAGCACATAAAACAAAGCATATGGAGATTGATGTCTTTTGTGTTCGTGATCAAGTGTTAGCAAAACAACTTGAAGTCTATCATATTCCAAGTTTAGACCAGTGGGCAGATGCTCTCACCAAGCCTCTTTTCTCTAGTCGTTTTGAGCTTTTACAATCCAAACTCAATGTAAAGGATTTTGTTTATAAAAATCCCCTTACCTTGAGTTTGAGGGGGTTATTAGAGAGATGCAAAACATTCAGTTATTCAAGTGGATGTTCTTTTATTTCTTAGTTTGTCACACTAACAATAGGCTTTAAAGTTTATATATACAATGCTTGTACTCTCTGTAGAAAGTGTGAAATAATATATAATTCTGAGTCGCATGTTTACATTTTTCTCTTATGTTCTTTTCTAATACAAGGTTTGTATCACCATCATAAACAAACTTAGAAGCTGCCAAAAAACTGCTTAAAATCTGAATTATGAAGAAAACATAAAGAAATAAAATAAAATATGAAAATAAAGTCTATCTCGGAATGAGAATAAGGCCATAATTGTGTATTTCAGTGAAGATGACCTGCCAAGCTCTTTGCTGATCATGCATTTGTGAACTCTGACAGAGAATTTTCTCCACTACAGCCCTGCTGCATGATAGTGACTGAGGTGGCCGAAAGAGCCCTTCATTTGTACCACTGCTGTCGCGTGGTGTTGCACACCACAAATCGGGAAAGCTTTCCTTCCTTCTTGACTTGTGGGTTAGGTATTCTTGAAGATATCCATCAACTTGCCTTAACAAAGCAGTTGGTAGGTTCACCTGTGTCAATTCTTGAAGCTTTAGGAAACTGTCTCTCAAAGACATAGCTAGTAAGTTTTTCAGTGAAATAAAATTAGCAATAAGAAACTTTATCTAAACTCATTAATGCTTATCCTCCTCAAATGATTCAGGAAAGTCAACATCACATATGTAACAAGTCAACATACCTCCCTGAGGGGGCGTTTATCGTCCAAATCATATCTGTAGTTTGGAAGAGGCACTTTGCTGACAACAACAACCTTCGCATACATATGACTGCCATATATAAATGCATTCAAGAATTATAACTCTCAGAATTCAGGTTAAGACTTCTAGGAGAGAAAAATAACAAGAAAAAAATGAGGATGACTTTTCATTAAGTTAAACAAAAAAATTTAATTAATTTGTGTATAGGCTAATTTTAACACTCAATTTCAAATTAGCATGAGCTCGTCCAAACAATGAAAAATCACAAATGGAAAAATCACCTGTACAACCCCATTTTGCTGGCCAAAATCTCTATTTGCTGAAAATCACGCCGATCTTTTTTCTCCCTGGAGACCAACTCTTGCTTACTCTGATCATTCAAAAGCATGTTTAACTTCTGCTTCCAGTCCTCGTTGGGGAAAGCACTCTAAAAAACAAATTACCAATACAAACAACAAGAAAGTTTCAATGCAACTTTAAAAGCACACTAAGAGCAAGCCAACAACAGATAAAAAGCACTGCATTGGAAGTAATCTTACTGGAAGTGAAGAAGTCCCTTTCTCAGCATCGCAACTAACCCCTTTGTCAGCATCGCAACTAACCCCTTTGTCAGCATCATTGTCAACATGAACGGGAAGAGAAGAATCCATGGCGATAAATGGAATGCGAGGCGACATGCAAGGCAAGAAAAGCCCCAGTCTCAGAAAATATATTTACTGTTAGAAAAGGTTAGAAAAGATAATAATATAGAAAAACAGAAAAAAAAAACAATTGTTATGTCATCATTTTTACTAAATCCACGGCCCATTCTGCACGGTTCTGTATTTGATGATCACATCTTTATTTTTGGTAAATGTTCTTACCTAGCACTCAAAAAATTTTAAATCTAATTTACTAAAAACTGAAAAAAAGAAAATGAAGTGGAAATACATAGTCATCATAGAAAACATCCTCTTTTAGCAACAACTTTATTTGTTAGTTCCTTAATAAAATGATTGCTATACTTAATATATATATATATATATATATATATATATATATATAAATGAGAACATTCTGTAAAATATAAATTAAGACTCGCAAAAAGTAATATTTTCGATAACTATATTATTATATTATATTATATTATATTAAATTAAATTAAATTAAATTAAGATATACTCTCATTTATTTTCTAATTTTATTTTTTATTATATAATTATTATTTTAAATTAAAATACTTATCTTACCAATTGACATTTTTTTTAATTTAATTTTCTTTAAAATACCATTTTTTTAAATTTAATAATTTTCTTAAATTAAAATAATTATTTATAATTAATTAAAATTGTTTATAAAATAAATAGAAATTATTTATAATAAAATTATAAAAATTATTTATATTTATTTTTATAATCATAATTTTATTATTTTTTATTATCACAATAAAATGTATACTGTAATTTAGATTGCTCCAAACTAACACCAAAATCTAATCTAATTTTTATCTTTGAACATATTCGTCTCTTTATCAAGATTGCTTACTAATTTTATTAGTTTAATGGACAATGGGATGTTAAGTATATTATTCACGGAGTTTCTCTATTTTATAGTTGGAATGAGATTAGTTACCATCTCTTTTAAAACTAAATATTTATTGTAAGAATTTAAATTAATTAAGTTTTAAGTATTTCATAAATTTTAATATATTTTATTACATTTTTATTAAAAACTTATTATCTAAGTATTTAAAAAAATTAATAGAATTCGTACTGTTAATTGGAATAGTATGTTTGTTATCTTTCATAGTCGTTATTTATATAAGTAAAATAACAAGTTGCATAATTAAGTTTTTAGTCCTTTATAAATTTAAATATTTTTAATTAAATTTTTATTAATGAAATTATGAATATTCAATTTTTGATATTTTTCAATTAAGTATATGTTGTTTTATTTTGTACTCTAAAACACAATATCTCATACGTGAACAAGAATAAAAAAAAATGTGAGCTTAATGATCTTTACAAAAAATACAAAGTTTTATTTTTAAAATTAAATGTTAAAGTAAAAATTAAATCAACATGTACAAACACAAAAAATGTTATTTGGTAAATCTAATTAAGGTTTTACTTTGTTTTTCTTGTTGTCCAAGTTCATTATTATTTCAGCAAAAAGTTGGGTGTCATAAATTGGAGAACAAATATAAAGAGTGAAAGTTTAAAGTTAAAACTACTTTAAATAAATAAATAAAAAAATCCAAGTTCTTTACACTTGGGTGTGTCTTTTTATTTATAAATAAAGGCAAACTTGTCCTAAGGACACCAAATGCCACTCATTTAAAAATTTATTACAATCGAATGTACATTGTTTATTACAATTAAATATACAAGAACATGTGTACTCTTTTTTCTTAGTTTGGATTTTTCTCCATACTATTTATTAAGTAGGGTTTTAATGAGATACTATTTTAACAAATTATCTTTTCTTCATTCTTGTATAATATGCCTGGGTATACCACACTCGTCGGCATAATAAAGCCTAAGTGGCCTCTCCACTTGTCAACATAATCATACCCTCGGGTAAACCATAGTCATGACACAGTAAGCCTAAGTAATTTCTCACTTGTTAGCATAATCATATGTTTACGTATACCATATTCGCTAGTACAACAAAGCCCATGTTGTAAGACCCGTAGAATTTAATTAATTAAATAAATAATTAATTAATAAATACGGGAGGGGTAATAATTATGATATTAAATTATGGTTGGTATGATGTGGAAAAGTGCTAGCTCATGTGGTTGAGAGCCCTTTGATTGTGCGAGAGGACTTGGGTTCAAGTTGTATGTATGCTAACTTTTGATGTTATGATTTTGTTATCTAAATTTATGAAAACATGTTCTTGTATATTATGATAATTGAATTGTGATTCCTAGCAAGAAATATGAATTGGTTAAATGGTTTGATATAAACTTGGTGATTACATGGTTGTGGCTTCGAACCTTGGAGAACTTACATTAAACTATGTTTTTGGCATTTTGGCCTTGAATTGAATATGAAAGGTTGGGAAGAACCCTAGATAGTTGAGAGGCAGTCTTGGGTGGCTGGAAAACAGATCATAAAGGCCAATAGTTTGGTGAGGTTTGAGTGAGGTTCTGGTGAGGTTTGAGTGACCACATCAAAAGGGGGAAGACATAGAGATCATTGGAATATCTCACACAACTCAAATTAAGCAAAGGAAATTCCAGGTTAGGGGAGCTGGACTCAGTAATTTTATGCATATAATTATAAGTGTGTAACTGTATGGTATATTGATTGTTTGAGTACTGTTAAAGCCTTCATAAATTCTGTTTTTCTGGAATTTTCCAGAAACCGCCTGGCGGGTGATGAACCACCGCCAGGCGACTCATGCGAATTGGTGTATTCTGGGTTCTTGGAAGAGGAACCGCCTGGCGGCACATTCCCGACCGCCAGGCGACGCAAGGCGTCTTAACCAATTATTGGGTTTGTTGATGAAGCGCCTGGCGGGACTGGTTAAACCGCCAGGCGGCGCGGGACAATCTGACTCGTTTTTGGGTTTTCTAGAATTCTGGGTGAAATCTGATCGGGGCAAAAGGCAGTGGTGATCCTTATAGAGGGGTAATGATGATCAACAGTAGGTATAACCACCTAATCGAAGGTTAAATGAATGGAACAATGAATATGAGTTAGGGTTGAGCGTATGTTATCAGAAATCACGAATTGGAATGTGTTACTATGAATTGGACATAGGAATTGGTGATCAATAAATTAAAGTGTGATGATTGTGCTGGGATTAGTTTTGTGTGTACTCTTAGAGGTGGAAAAATGGCTGGGCAATTGGTTGCAGGAGGGGTCTGGGAAATTCCAAAACTGACGCACCGCCTGGCGGCGCGAAGCTGGCCGCCAGGCGACGTAGGTGACACTGCAGAGGGAGTGCTTGTTGTGATTGAGCGAGTGTTAAGTGTCAGTAGGAGCTTGGTGTAAAAATGAGTGCATTTGATTGAAGTTCGGAGTCATAAAATTAGGTGAAGGCAATATGGGACCTTGAGATGGTCTTGTTGGATGGTGGTACTGTAATCTGAAGTATAGTAGAAATAAGTATAAAGTATAGTGAGATGAACTTGTATATCTAAGTAGGTTATAAAAAGGGGAAAGAAAAGAGGACAAGTATGGTAGGAGCATGAGTACTGTTTGGAGAAAAGGGTGAGTTATACTAAAATTATAAAAAGAGT